>Ga0326728_10000566_pt1 | contig 143891 bp, 110 predicted proteins | sample MB3enrmetagenome_FD_207602 | JGI IMG/M metagenome (GOLD analysis project Ga0326728, IMG submission 207602) | Lab enriched peat soil microbial communities from McLean, Ithaca, NY, United States - MB31MN | ecosystem: Environmental > Terrestrial > Soil > Wetlands > Peat | place: USA: New York... | reverse complement strand
ACCTTCCATTCATAGCAACCCTCCTGGAGATTCTCCCTTCAGGGTTACATCGAAAACGGCGCAACGGGTTACATTTCTAAATGGCTCAACACGCGCTTACCGGTTACATAATAGACGTCTCAATTCGAAAGCTTGAAATTCCCGCGCCAGCCTGATAAATTGCATCCCCTCGGAGGCGGATAATGGCCATCGCCAAAGAACTGTTGGATATTCTCGTCTGCCCGTTGTGTAAGTTGCCGGTTAAGCTCACGCCCGACGGTCAAGGTCTCAAGTGCGGCCAATGCCGGCGGGTCTACCCCATAAAGGAAGACATCCCGGTAATGCTTATCGATGAAGCCAAGATCGAAGCGGAGTGAAGCCAGCGGGGCGCCCTCCTGGGTTTAAAAGTTATGACGCCGGCTTCCCTCCTCTCCGACCTTCCTGCCCATTCCCGAATTCTGGTCATCCGGCTCCGCTCGATAGGTGACATCGTTCTTCTTACGCCAGCCTTGCATCTGCTTAAAGCTTGGCGGCCCGACCTATTCGCCTCCGTGCTTGTCGAGCCGCGCTTTCGGGAACTTCTGGAAGGCAATCCGGACGTTGACGAGATTCTCTCCCCTGGCGAGGGTTCCATCAAAGCAGCCTCGCGCCTGAGCGCGGCGCTGGGGCTCCGCCGGAAAAATTTTGCGGTTTGTATTAACCTTCACGGCGGCCCCACCAGCAGGTTCCTGACCAGGATGTGCGGAGCCCGCATTAAGGTGGGCTTTGAGCACTTCCGCTCGCCGGGTCACTATCAAATCCTAGTCCCCGACGCCCGCATCATCCTGAACCAGCCCGCCATCCACACTGCCGAACATCAAGCGTGCGCATTCTTTTGGCTCGGCATGCCCCGCCAGGAAATCCCGCGCGCCCGGATCTTTGTAAGCGCCGAGCACAAAGCATGGTGGAAACACATGCGCGCCAGCCTTGGTCTTGCACCTGGCGACGGATACGTCATGATTCACCCCACAGCGCTTTTTGCGACCAAGCAATGGGCGGCGGAGAAGTTTGCGCAACTCGCCGCCGCCCTGGAGCAAGAAATGGGCCTGAAGCCCGTTTTTTCTTGTGGCCCTGGTGAAGGTGCAGCCCTCGACGCTATCCAGAATGCTTCAGGTCCTCCTATCCGGCGGCTGGAAGGTATGCGCCTGGGTCAATTCGCGGCTGCCTTGGCGGACGCGCGTCTATTCGTTGGCAATGACAGCGGACCCGCGCACATGGCCATGGCCCTTTCGCGGCCGCTTGTAGTTATCTTCGGTTCCTCGAGTTCGGCCATTTGGGGACCTTGGCCGCCACACACTTCAAATCCTCCGGCGCAGGTGGTTCAGAACTTTTATGAATGTAACCCTTGCCCTGGCGACAAGTGCTACCGCTTTGATCGCCCGGAGTGTATCCTTTCAGTAAGTCTTGAGCAGGTCAAGTCAGCCGTGGAGGCCGTGCTGGCGCAGTCAGCACGCAATGGTGAATAGTGAAGTATGAATTGAGTGCGGCAGCCACTATTGGTATCATTTGCGAGACAGGAGCCTCGCAAGTCGCAGTCATTCCCGCGAAAGCGGGAATCCAAATCGTCGTCGGCTCATTTCCGAAGGTGGCGGAGTGGATTCCCGCTTTCGCGGGAATGACTGCGGTTCGAGAGGATCGCATCCCAAATGACGCCAAGCACACAGCAGTCAGAGCCCCTGGGGCGGAGCGCGCAAAGCCCTGCGCCCGCAATTCACTATTTACCATCCACTACTCTTAATTCTGCTTGGGCAAACGCCGTCTGCAGATTAGAGGCACTATGAACAAAAAGCAAATCCGCCTTTCGCGCATTGTTCGAGGATTCCAGGGACGAAGGGTCGCCGTCTTAGGCGACTACATTTTGGATGAATTCCTGCGCGGGGAAGCCACCCGCATCTCTCCGGAAGCGCCGGTGCCTGTGATTCTCATTCAGGATCGCAACACCGTGAGAGACTATCCGGGGGGCGCAGGGAACGTGGCAGCTAGTATCGCCTCACTGGGCGGCAGGCCAATTCCCTACGGGGTCGTCGGCAATGATCAAAGTGGCAAGCGACTGCGGGCGTTGCTCAAGAGTCGAGACATCCCCACCTGCGCGCTCTTTTCTGAAAGCGGGCGGATGACACCTCACAAAGTCCGCATCGCTGCCATTCAGCATCAACTCCTCCGCCTGGACTTCGAGAGACCGGAGGCCATAGCAAGGAAGACTGAAGAAAAGCTGGCCCGCAATTTCGCGCTCGAGGCGGGGCGGCTGGATGCGCTGATTATTTCTGATTATCGTAAAGGAACAGTAACCGCCGAACTCTGCAACCAGGTGAAAGTCCTGGCTCGCCAGCGCCGCATCCCGGTGTTTGTGGACCCCAAGCCCGAGCACCCGGAGATTTGTCGCCACGCCACCGTGGTCACTCCAAATCTGCACGAGGCGGAATTAATGGCCCACGCGCCGTTACGCAGTCGGCATGACCTGGAGATCGGCGGGCAACGGTTGCGCGCGGAACTCGACTGCTCCTGTCTACTCATTACCCGAGGCAGCGAAGGAATGATGCTCTTTGAGCCGAATAAGGAAGGGCAGGAAATCAAGAGCCTGCCTCGGCCGGTTTACGATGTAACGGGTGCGGGTGATACCGTCCTCGCCGCCCTGGCGCTGGCTTTCATTTCCGGAGCCTCCCTGAGGGAAGCCGCAGAACTGGCCAACCTTGCCGGCGGCCGCGTGGTGCTGAAATTCGGCACCGCTCAGATCACTCAAGAAGAACTGCTCGAGGCGGTGGCGGAAGAATTATGAATAGTGAATGGTGAATGGTGAATAGTGAATGGTAAATTGCCGATGCGGAGCTTGCTTTGAGCCCCGTTCTCTGCGCCTCGGGCCGCTACAGCTCCTCAATTCAGAATTTACAATTCACTATTTACCATTCGCCATTCACTATTCAGAAGGCTGAATAGGACAGTCCTTTCGTCTTGCGGTCCACGACAATGTCGAGGGGCGGATCAACGTTGTTGACTCTTACGGTGACAATGACAAGGGACGATCCCTTGGATGTCGTGCCCAGAATCTGAAATTCGCGAATCTTGCCGTAGTCTCCCTGTGTCCCCCAACCGTGCAGAAAATCCTGGTAAGAATAGGAGGGGCTCGGCTGCCAAAGCCGGTAGGCCTCCTGGAAGTTTCCTTGCTCGAGGGTCGTCAGGAAGCGTGTCACCGCGCGCTCCTCGGGATAATTTCGAAACGAGTAGTAAAGACCTTCGGCAATCAGAAGAATCAAGATGCCAAGGACTATGTACCTCCAGATATGGATGGGAGGTTTGGGAGGTGGTGCATCCAACAGCGTCATGGGCTTTGCTCCCTTCGGTTCTTATTGTACCTGAATTCCGAAGTCGGAGCCGACTGTCATTCTGAATCCCAACTTGTCGGGACGAAGGATCTCTGCAGTTGCCTTTTGCGCTTGCCGTCCGGTGACAAACTGCAGGGATGCTTCGCGGAGTTTACCCTGAGCGAACGGCGGAGATCCTTCTCCCGCGACTGCGGGATCAGGATAACAGCGGACGGGCTCAGCATGACTGCATTCACGCAGTCAAAGCGTGCGGGGGAAGAGCCAGGTGGCGAAGAGCATGGAAAGAACGGCGAATAGGGCGAGATATGTCAGGTCGCCTGCGATCGCGACCAGTGGGGTATTCTTGAGCAACAGGGCCTTGAACGCGTGCACGGCGTAGGTGAAGGGATCGACACCGGAAATGACCTTCATCCATTTGGGGAACCCATTGATGGGGTAGACAGCGCCGCTGGGGAAGAAGAGCAAGGTGTTGAGCACACCGAAAGTCGCCCGAGGCACCAAGGGGTCGCTCACCCTCACCATGAAAAGGAACATCATGCTGATCAGGGCGACGGACGTAATCGCGATCAGCACAAGGAGCTTCATCATGCGCACAGGATCCAGGGGATGCGGGATGCCGGCGATGATCGATCCCAGAGTCGTCAGGACCAACCCCGCCAGGGAGGCCTTGATTGCCCCTGACAAGTTGAAGCCCAGAATCAATTCCGATTTGCTGATCGGCGTCAGAAGATAGCCCTCGTGAAGCCCGCGCGCCTTATCGTCAATATAGATGATGCCGCCGCCGATCATCGCCGATATGTAAATCGCAATAACAATCGAACCCGAAAGCAGGTATTGGATGTAGGGAACGTAAGGGTAAAGCTCCACCACGGAAAGCGTGATTCCGCTGGGCACGCGTGGGTTGAGGCCACGCTGATTGTAGGCGCCGAGTAAATCGGAGAATGTTCCTTCCAGGGCCCCCACGGCGAAATTATCCGTGTTGTCTTCAATGAGCGCCACCTGCGGCGCGTTCTGCGCAAGAAAACGCCGGGAGAACTCAGGTGGAACATTGAGAACCGCGTTGATTCTCCCCTCCCGCAAGTCGGTGTTGGCCTTCGTGAGGTCCGTGTAATCGACCGTCGTGAAGGTGCGCGCATTGGCGGCGATGGCTCCAAACATTTCCCGCAACTTCACCGTGGGGATGCCGCGATCCTGATCGACAATACCCACCTTCAAATCTTTGATCTTCCCGCCGAAGGCGTAACCCAGGACTACCAACTGCACCAGCGGAAAGAACATGGACACAATGATCAGCGTCGGACTTCGCATGAACTTGCGCAAATCGCGTTCGATGATGGCCAGAATACGATTCATAGGATTGCGTCCCTAACGCCTGCCATGCATGAAGCCGAAGTCGTAGGTCCCCGCTTCCTGCAAGCTATCGCGTAATTGCCTGCCGGTGTAATGCATGAAGACATCATCCAGGGTGGTGCTCTGCACCGAAAGCGAGGTAATTTCCACATTCGCCTGGCGGGTTGCTTCCATCAACGCCACGGTGGTTCTGGGCCCGTTGTTGGACCCGATGCGGTAAACATGGTCTTCCGCCTTCACGCTCTGGACTTCCGGGAGGTTCTTGAGGGTTTCAGGCCATCCCTCGGGAACTCTTGAAAAGCTGATTTCCAGAATGTTGTTTCCCGGAATCGATGCCTTGAGTTTCAGCGGCGAGTCGAGCGCCACAAGCTTTCCGTGGTCTATAATCGCGATGCGGTCGCAAAGCTTGTCGGCCTCATCCATGTAATGCGTGGTGAGCAGGATCGTGAGGTCACGGCCCTTCTTGAGTTTCATCAGCATTTCCCAAACACCTATACGGGAAGCGGGGTCGAGCCCCGTGGTCGGTTCGTCGAGAAAGAAAATGTTGGGCTCGTGGACAAGCCCCCGCGCGATTTCCAGCCTACGCCGCATGCCGCCGGAGAAGTTCTTGACCGGCTTATCAGCCCATTGCTCTAAGTCCACAGCTTCCAGCAGTTCCTTCACCACGCGCCGGCGTCGCTCCCGCGGAACTCCGTAAAGCTTGGCAAAGATATTCATGTTCTCGTTCGCGGAAAGGTCCAGGTCGGAAGTCATGGCCTGGGGGATGACTCCGATCGACCGGCGCACTTCATCAGGCTCGCGCACCACATCAAAACCATTGATAATCGCGGTGCCGGAGGTGGGAGGAATCAGCGTGGTGAGCATGCGGATCAGGGTTGACTTGCCCGCCCCATTGGGACCGAGCAAACCAAAGATTTCCTCGCGCTGCACGTCGAAGCTCAGGTTGTCAACCGCGCAAAACGTGCCGAAACACTTCCTGATTTCAAGAACTTCAACCGCGGGCACAAGCTTGTTCCTTTCCAGACCGATTAAACAGTTGTCAGTGGTCCCGCCGCGGCGGGTCAGTAGTCAGTTGTCAGTTGCAAAAACGGGGTCAGGAGTTAGGGCAATTCTGATTTGTGAATTCTGAGTTGCGAATTGAAGAAGTGCAGCGGTCAGAGGTCCTGGGCGGCGCCCAAAGCAAGTTCCGCATCCCCAATTCACCATTCACATTCACTATTCACAATTCTGCCCCCTTATTCTTCTCCTGAATCCTGACTCCTGAATCCTGCTCTTCACTTCGCCTCCGGCAGCGGGACAACCACGTAGGCCGTCAATCCCGGCCAGAGGCTGCGGTCGCTGTTATCTACCCGCAAACGGAATTCAAAGGTTTTGATATCGCGCTTGGTTCGGCTCACGTCACGCTGTGTTGCATAGTCAGCGTCCACGCCGCGATAGAAAACTGTGCCCTCGCGCTCGGCTCCCGAAGGCAGGCGCACAATCATCTTCTCTCCCAGGTGGACGCGGTCAATGTAAGTCTCTTCAACATCGACCCGCACCCAGAGATCGTCGGGATTGATGATTTCCAGGATGGGCTGGGCGATGTTCACCACCTCGCCCTGGCGAGCCGGCAGGCTGGCGACGAAGCCCGGGATGGGTGCGCGGATTTCCGTGTAATTGAGACGGACTTGGGCTTTCGACTCCTGCGACCCCGCCGCTGCCAACTGCCGCTGCATCGAGAGGAGTTCATTTCGCCGCACCGTGATCTGGTCCTCATTGGACCGGGCCAGGGCTACGGCGGCGCGCTGCACATCCACTTGCTTACGGAGGGATTCCACATGGGCCTTCTGCGCGTCATAGGTCGCTCGCGCCTGATCGAGGGATTGAGCTGAAACGATGCTCTGCTTGAACAGTCCCTGGGTGCGTTCCAGGTTGACCCTGTCCAGTTCCAGGTCAGCCTCTGCCTCGGCTTGCTGCGCCTGGGACGATGCCAGCGCTGCCTCTGCCTGCCGAATCTGATCCCGAGTCTGCTTCTCCTGATATTGCAGCGCTGCCTCTGCCTGTTGAACCTGAGCCGCCGTGCCTTGCTCCGAATGCGCATAGAAGGCCTTGTCGGCGCGCAATTCCTCCGGCTCAATGACCGCCACAAGCTGCCCGGCCTGTACCGTGTCGCCCTCTTTAACAAGCAGTTGTGCCAGTTGGCCCTGAATCTGCGCGCTTACGATGACGTCGTTGGTGGTGACGATACCCGTAATGACCATGCTGTGCGGCTTGATCGTGGCTGTATAGTAGGCCACGCTGGCGGCAAGCACCAGCAGAATGAGCGCCGGAATTAGTATTTTGCGCTTCATTGCACCTCGCTCTTCGGATTCTTGAATAGCGCATAGCGGACGAACTTCAGCACTTCTTCTTTTCGCCGCGCCAGATTGGCTTTGGCATAGGCGTCCATGCCGCTGACCGCGCGCAAGACGGGCGCTGAGCTGAAATAGAACACAATCAGAGAGAGCAGCGAAATGGCAGCGTGAGTGCTATCCATGCGCCGCAACTCCCCACTCTGCATTCCCCGCTCAATCACCTTGAGAAGCGCCTTCGACCGCGGCAGGAAGTACTCCCGCGCCAGCCGCGCCAGGGATTTTTGATCCGCCATCAGCATCCGTTGGAACAAAGGTCCGTGGTGGCGGTGCGCTCCAATGAAATCGAAATGGAGATTGATATAGCGAAGCAGGAGCGAGCGGGCCGAACCCTCTGAAGAAAGAAGTTCCAAAGCCCGACGGTTAAAGTCCGCCAAGTAACCTTCCAGGACAGCTCGGTAAAGCCCGTCTTTGCTTCCAAAGTAGTAGTAAAGGAGCGCCTTGTTGACGCCTGCCGCAGTGGCGATGGCGTCGGTGCGGGCGCCTGCCAGCCCTTCATCCCCAAAGATACGCTCCGCGGCTTCCAATATGGTTTCACGGGTCACCGCGCTGTTGTGATGGCGCGGGTGGCGAGTTACGAGCCTGTGCGGACTCTGCTTTAGCATTTAACTAACCAGATAGTTAAATTACAATATTGACTCTGTAGTTGTCAAGTGGGGCCACTTTTTGGGCAATGGGTCAGTTCGAGCAATCATCCCAGCTAAATGCTGTGATGTCTACTCGTAGTGCAGCGCCACTATGGGATCGACCTTCGTCGCTCGCCGCGCCGGAATGTAGCACGCCGCGAGCGCCACCACCGTCAGCATCCCTGGCACCGCAACGAAAGTGAGGGGGTCCGTGGTGCTGATTGCGAACAGCAAGCTTGACATCAGCCTCGTCGCGGCGAATGTACCCAGGAGGCCGATGGCCACACCCGCCAGCGCCAACTTCGCGCCTTGGCTGATGACCAATCTCAACACGTCAGCTTGTTGCGCCCCGAGGGCCATGCGGATGCCGAACTCATGCCGGCGCTGCGAAACTGCGTACGCCATCACGCCATAGATGCCGACGGCGGCGAGAATCAGCGCCAGAAGCGCAAAGAGGGTGAGCAGCAGCGCCTGATAGCTCGTGCCAGCCATCGATGCGGAAACGACGTCGTCAAGAGTACGAACCCGAAAAAGCGCCAAACTGCTGTCGAGCGAGCGGACTTCGTGGCGAACCGTGGGCAGCGCGCTCATCGGGGCGCCGACCGTTCTGGCCACGATATTGAGGGGGAAGCCGCCCCCTCCGGCGAGCGCAAATGGCAGAGGGAAGTATGCTTGGGGCATGACGGTGCGGCGGAGTCCCTGCTCCCGGACATCACCGACGACCCCGACTACTGTCACCGGAAACATACCACCGAGTTTGAAGACCCGGCCTGTCGGATCTTGATTCGGCCAATACAGGTGAGCCATGGTTTGGTTAATCACCGCCGCAATCTGGAGACCTGGGACCGGCTGGATTTTGCCGGATTCAAACATGGCGGCGATCTTTTTCCCACTCTCCGTGGTATTTTGGACATCCTGGCCGGTAAAGTTACGGCCCTTGAGGAAAGGAATCCCCAGAGTGTGGAAATATCCCGGTGTGATATAGTTCCATTCCACCAGGATTTCTGCCAGGGCGGTGTCCGTCTGCCCATCGACGGTAATGTAACCGTTGCTTCCCCCTTCAACCGGAAGCTCGCTGGAGACCGCAGCGTCCGCAACCCCGGGAGCGTTTCTTATGCCCTCGAGCAACCGGTCGAAGAAAGTCGCCTGCGCTTCGATGGTGGCATATTTCCTAGCGGGTAAAACCACATTCACCGCCAGAACGCCTTCCCGGCGAACCCCCACGTCCACTTGCCGCAGCTTGACGAAACTTCGCAGCAGGAGCCCGGCGCCGATCAGCAGCGCCAGCGACAGGGCGATTTCGCCCACCACCAGGATGTCGCGCGCCAGGCGGCGCCGGCCGGAAGGCGCGAGCACGGCTGGCGCGCTGGCCTTGAGTTCTTCGCTCAAATTGAGGTGCGAGACCTGCAGTGCGGGCACGACCCCGAACAGTATCCCCACCAGGAGACTGATCGCCAGCGTGAACAAAAGCACTCGGCCGTCCAAGCCCATCGGATTCGGCTGTGGAAACGGAAAACTCTCGCTGGCGGAGAGAGCGCGCACGCCCACCCAGGCAAGCGCCACCCCGGCCGCCGCGCCCGCAAGCGAGAGGAGCACGCTTTCCGTCAGCATTTGCCGCACAATGCGCCCCCGCCCGGCGCCCAGCGCGCTGCGAACGGCAACCTCCCGCTGGCGGCCCGTGGCGCGCACCAGCAGAAGGTTGGCCACGTTGGCACAAGCGATCAAAAGGACCAGTGCCACGGCGCCTAGCAGGACCAAGAGCTGGGGCCGGGCGCCTCCGACTATCTCCTCCTTCATGGGGTTCACGACAGCGCCGACCTTTTGGTTCGGTCCGGGATACTGCTGCTCGAGCCGCTTGGCGATGGTCTTCAGCTCGGTCCGACCCTGGGCGAGGGGGACACCCGGCTTGAGCCGGCCGATTGCCAGCAGGTGATGTTCCCCTCGCGGGCCCAGGGCCTTCGGGCTCATATCCATCGGCGTCCAGATGTCGACGCTCCCCGAGTAGCGAACACCCCTCGGAAAATCGAACCACGCCGGCATAATGCCGACGACGGTGAATTTCTCCCCGTTCAACTCGACGTTCTTCCTCACCGCATCCGGCTGCCCGCCAAAATGCCGCTTCCAGAAGGCGTAGGAGAGAACCGCGACATGATTCTGCCCGGCTTGGTCTTCCCCTTTCAGAAAAGTCCGACCCAAGAGTGGCTGGGCGCCGAGGAGTGAAAAGAGGTTCGCCTGGGCTTCGACCACGTTGGCCAGCTCCGGCTCACCCGCGCCACTCACGTTGCAGCCTCGAGGCCACGCCAGGACACTTGTGCCCTCAAGCGACTGGATCTGTGCCTGCCAGTCAAGATAGTCCGCTCCCGTGAGCGGGTACTCGCCGGGCGACGGCTCCGTTTCCCAGAGTTGAACCAGCCGGTCGGGTTCGTGGAAGGGCAGCGGCCGCAGCAGCACGGCATTGGTGACGGTGAAGATTGCTGTGTTGGCGCCAATTCCAAGCGCCAGGGTAAGAATGGCGATGGCCGCAAAGCCGGGTGACTTCCCGAGCATCCGCAGACCGAAGAATACATCCTGCCAAAGGGTTCGCACGCGGAAACCTCCAATAACTTCCCATGGGAAGGTACGTTGGACTGATCCCAATGGTTCCCGAGCCGCCAGTAAGTTCGACGGAATGAAGCGTCGAACGTAAGCGGTAACAAACAGGTATTCGCATGTCATTCGAAATGAAGAACGCAGAAGTAAGCGTAGCGCCCCGACCTGTCGGGGGGGGGCCCTCCACAAGCAGAAGGCAGCCGGGAGTAGGCAGATCGGAGAAGGAAAAGGGCAATTCAAAGTTTGGAATTCATAGCCGCTCCAGCCTCGTGTGCCGCTTTTCGACGATTCAATGACTCAATGTTACTTAAGAGCTGTCTGTTTGGTTGCGGTGACCAGCCCCGTCGCCATCCCCAGCGCCCCGTACCAGAAGCGCCAGCCGAGGCGCTGCTCGGTAACGTCTTCCATGCCCAGCTCGCGAAGTCGTTTGGCATGGGCCCTAGTGCACATCATGTCGGCGATTAATAGTCGTCCGCCCGGCTTGAGAACTCGTACGGCTTCGTCGACGGCTTGGCCTCTGCCCTGATGACCTTCGATACTGTGAATGGCCACGTTGCTGACGATGAGATCGAATGCGGAATCAAGGAATGGCACCGCCCTCATATCGGCGGTCACCAGTGCACAGCGATTCCGCACGCCTTCCGCGTCGAGGTTTCGCCAAGTCGCATGCGGGCTGTTGCCGGACTGGTCCCCGGACCTCCACAGGTCCAACCCGAGGGCTCGGCCATGGGGGAGCATCTTGGCGAGCATGCTTAAGAGGGCCCCTCGACCGCACCCCATATCGAGAGCGTGCTCGTTGCCCCGCAGTGGAAGCCCATCCAGCAGCTCGGCCCAGACCGCGAACTTTCCCCGACGAGTCGAGTACAGATTGCTCGGGATCGACTGAAGGAGCACTAGTCCAATGAGCAGCTCGAAAATCGCCAACACGATGTGGCCTGATCGAGCGTGGATGAGAGCGAAGCACGCAGAAAGAAGGCCGGTGGCACCCATGGCCACGAGTCCCGCAACCGCTGTACGACCACCGTCGATACCGTAGTCGCCACGGTGCTCTCTAAGGCTAGTTCGAACACTTGAGCTCATTTCAAAATCGTACGGAGCAAACTGGTTTTGCAACGGTCGCTCTGGTTTGAAAGTGACGGACACCTGACACACTACCGCTGCGGCGTGTAGTCGTACCGCGTGCGTGTCTTGTCGCGGTGACGTTCGAGGGCCAGTTCAATCAGGCGATCGAGCAGCTTGGAGTAGGGGACGCCACTGGCCTCCCAGAGCTTGGGATACATGCTGATGGAAGTGAATCCGGGGATGGTGTTGATTTCCAGCACGAAGATTCTTCCGCTCTTCCGGTCCAGCACGAAGTCCACGCGGCCCATGCCTGCGCAGTCGATGGCTTTGAAGGCTCGGACCGCCAACTCCTGGACGCGTTTGGTCTGGCGGGGGCTGAGGCGGGCGGGAATCTCCAGCTCAGAGCCTTCCTTGATATACTTCGCCTCGTAGTCGTAAAACTCGTTGACGGGGATGATCTCCCCTGGCACGGAGGGTTCCGGGTTATCGTTTCCCAACACCGCGCACTCGATCTCCCGCGCGTCGACGGCCTTCTCCACAAGGATCTTGCGGTCGTATTGCGCGGCTAGGTCCATAGCGGCTGGAAGCTCCCCCGGCTCGTGCACTTTGGTGATCCCCACGGATGACCCCAAGTTGGCAGGCTTAACGAACAGCGGGTAGCGCAGCCGTTTCTCAATCCTCTTGCGAACGCCCGCGGGGTCTTGCTCCCAATCGCTCCGCAGCACCAATTCCCAGGGAACGACAGGCAATCCGGCATCGCGGAACAACCGCTTCATGACGTCTTTGTCCATGCCCACAGAGGAAGCCAGGACTCCCGCACCAACGTAAGGAACGTCTGCGAGCTCGAGTAATCCCTGAATAGTTCCGTCCTCCCCAAAGGTGCCGTGGAGTACGGGGAATATGACGTCCACTTCAGGGCGAGCATTTGGAGCCGGGGATGACTTGGCCAGTGGAAGAAGTTTCGGGCCGGTCGGATCAACCGACGGCGTGACCGCCCTGCCTTCCTCGAGCACCGTGTGTAAGGGCGCCGTTCGCTTCGCCGCGTCATCTCCTGCCGCCTCCGTCAAGAGTCCGAACGCACCGGACCCCACCCGCCATCGGCCTTCGCGCGTGATGCCGACCGGCACCAGCTCATACTTCGCCGGGTCGAGCGCTTTCATCACTGAAGCGGCGGAAGTCAGTGAGACTTCGTGCTCACCCGAGCGTCCACCAAAAAGGACTCCCAACCGGATTTTCTTTTTCACAGAATCTTCTTTCCAAGAGTGGAACTGACCAAGCCGACGCCCAGGTCGTCAAAGTGCTGCTCCTCCGGCAACCTGACATGAATGTTTCCGGTGTCCTCCACCTGATGCCCCAGGTTTTTCAGCATGTGGTTGAGCCCCGCGGCGCGCACCGCCGACGGGCCCATATCCACTCCCCGGCTTTCTTGCCCCAGGTCGAGGGGAACGCCCAAAATGCGAATCTTCACAGGCCTGCCCCCAGAATCGAATGCGCAGCTTGCCAACTCATATCATATTATCTCAACGTTTAGGCGCCCAGCTAAACGGGCCCCAACCTGTCTTCCGCACCTCGCACGAACCGCAATCAAAATCCCTGAGAATCTCTCCGCCTCCGGTGATGCGGTCGGAGGAGATGAAGTCCACCTCAAACCGAAGCAGCATAGGACACATTTTCGTCTTTCCATCCGGCAGTGGGCAAGGCAGAAGAATGCGGGATGTGCCTATCCACTTTGTGCCGCTACGGCGGCATTCGCTGCGAATGTATGCGCCTTGTTTGGCAGCCTGAGGTGGGATGTTTGACCACTCGGCAGTTAAGCGGTCGCCATCAACCTGTACGCGGTACTCTTTGCCAGTCGTCGCGGACTTCCAAATCTGAGGAAGTGGGGTGGCTTTCGCAGCAGATTTCGTGCTCTCAGGCTTAGGAGCACTTTGGTTCTCAGAAGAAAGTTGCAACGAGCTAGTGGCAAGGATGCCGCACACTAAAATGATGACCCACCAAAACGTTTTTACCCTCAAAGGGTTCTCCTCACTTTCCTCAGCACTCATTCGGGTGCTGAAAAACCGCTTCGCCATAATACGTGTCGCAATTGACAAATTGTCTATTACCGTCACTCGTTTTTGCTCTAGCGAACTATAACCTCTTTTATTTGCAACAACATTCCCGCCTTTTAGGGCTAAGCACCTTTCTTTTCATAAACATTCCAGCTCTGCGCTCGGGTTTTCCACAGCGGTCCTTTGTTTTCAACAACATTCCTGCATTGATCGTTCAAAAAGAGAATTCTTTCCGAATCGTTGGCCAGTGTCAAGAGTTGATCGCAGTGGCACCGTTGGGGGAAGGTAGCCTTTTCAATACACAGGTCATTCGCGCCTGCTGACGGGAATGACCGGATTTCCTGCGAGCACTCCGCACCTTAGCCATACGCTAGAACAGTAGCTCACCGCCGGGGCCGCGTCAAGCACAAAATCTCCGCCTGGGGTTTGCCTGGAACAGGTTGCTTGGCCATCTGACCCCTCACCCGTACGGCGACGGCTGGAGAAGTCGCCGTCGCCGGTCACCCTCTCCCCAAGGGAGAGGGCTATCGTTCCGACAAGCGACAGGAAGCTGATAGCTGACGGCTGAAAGCTGAAAGCTGTGAGCTGGGAACTGTAAACTGAAAACCGAGAACTGAGAACTAATTACTGTTCGAACTCGGGACGTGCTGTCCCAAAACCGGACACCTCCGCCCGGAGTCTCACCCTTTCTTCTCTCTAACCCGTTGAAAACAAAAGTCTCAATTAGCGAATAGGATGGCAGCCCTCGTGCCTCGATTACCCTCGGAGAGATTCTATGGACATCCCACGTGAGTCTGCCAAGCGACAGCGGCGAATTCGCAGGATCATTTATTCTGTTCTGGGTCTGTTAGTCCTTGCTTCCGTAACCCTTGGACTTTCGCGCCTCAAGCCCGCCGCGCCCGGCGTGGATAAGGCGACCGTCTGGATTGACACGGTAAAGAGAGGGCCGATGCTGCTGGAAGTGAGAGGCTTGGGCACTTTAGTTCCCGAGGAGATTCTGTGGATTCCGGCGACCACGGACGGGCGGGTGGTGCGCCGGCTGGTTCTGCCGGGAGTGCACTTGAAGGCTGATTCGGTAATCCTGGAACTGAAAAACCCTGAGTTAGAGCAAGCCGCTCTGGACGCCGAATGGCAACTGAAGGCTGCCGAGGCTGACTACAACAGCCTGAAGGCACAGCTTGATAGCCAACTCCTGGACCACAGGGCGGCAGCGGCCACGGTTCAGGCTGACTATCGCCAAGCGGTACTCAATGCCGAAAAGGATGAAGCGCTGGCCAAAGCAGGCCTGGGGGCGGAACTAAACTCCAAGCTGTCAAAGGCCAAGGCGGACGAGTTGACCACCCGCAATCAGATCGAGCAAGACCGGCTGAGCGTGAGCGCCGCTTCCGCCAAAGCCCAACTCGAAGCCCAGAAGGCCAAGGTCGAGCAGCTTCGGGCTCTTTACGAGTTGAAGCGGGCACAACTGGACCGTCTTCAGGTGCGAGCGGGAGATGAGGGGGTGCTTCAAGAGTTGCCCGTGGAAGTCGGCCAGCAGGTCACGGTAGGCACGATCCTGGCCAAAGTGGCTCAACCGGCCCGGCTGAAGGCGGAGCTGAAGATTCCCGAGACCCAGGCGAAGGACGTTCAGATTGGGCAAATCGCTTCCATCGACACGCGCAACGGCATCATTTCAGGCCATGTGATGCGGATTGACCCGGCGGTGCAAAACGGAACGGTGACGGTGGACGTCAAACTGGAGGGCGAGTTGCCGAAAGGCGCGCGGCCCGACCTGAGCGTAGAAGGCACCATCGAAATCGAGAACTTGAAGGACGTGATCTACGTGGGCCGGCCGGCTTTTGGCCAGCCCAACAGCACGGTGGGCATTTTCAAGCTGGATGAGGAAGGCAACGGCGCGGCGCGGGTGCAGGTGAAGCTGGGCCGAAGCTCCGTCAACACCGTGGAGATTCTGGACGGACTCAAACCCGGGGACCGCGTAGTCCTTTCCGACATGTCCACCTGGGATGCCTTCAACCGGATACGGCTGAACTAAGTGATCAGTGGTGAGTGGTTAGTGGTCAGTGGCTAGTAGCGACCTACGGTTAGTGGAGGAACCGCATGACCGGACGCGGTGAAATCAAAAGTTATCGGGAGCCTCGAACGGCGCGTCTAGCCACTAGCCACTTGCCACTTGCCCGTTGAGGGTGAACACGATGAGCACTCTGCTTCAGGACTTGAAATACGGCCTGCGGATGCTGGCCAAGAGTCCTGGTTTTACGGCCGTGGTGGCGATCACGCTGGCGCTGGGCATTGGCGCCAACACGGTGCTCTTTTCCGTGGTGAACGGAGTGCTCCTCAATCCCTTGCCTTACCCGCAGCCTGACCGCCTGGTGGCGCTTTACTCGCGGACGCCGGACTCCCCGTGGTGGTCGATATCTTACCCCAATTTCCTCGACTGGGTTCGCGAAAACCGCTCGTTTTCGGCTCTGGCGGGCTATCGGGCCGACAGCTTTAATTTGACCGGGACAAGTGAACCCGAACGCGTGACGGCGGAGATGATCTCGGCGAGTTTCTTCTCGATACTTGGCGTGAAGCCTGTTATCGGCCGGAATTTCCTTCCCGAAGAGGACCAGGTGGGCGCGGCGCGCGTGGCTCTGATCAGTGGCGGCTTATGGAAGCGCAAGTTCGGCTCTTCTCTGGGCGTGATGGGCAAAAGCATCGTTCTCAACGGTGATGACTACACCGTCATCGGCGTTATACCGGAAGACTTCAACTACACGGGCAACAACTTCGACCGGAGCAAAGATGTGTACGTCCCGATCGGCCAGTGGAACGAACCCGCCTTTCGCGACCGCAAGGTTGCGATGGGAATGGACGCGGTCGGACGGCTGAAGCCTGGCGTCACTTTCGAACAGGCGAAAGCGGACACGGACGCCCTTGGGCGGCATTTGGCGGAGGAATATCCCGATGCCAATAAGGGCACAGGCATTTCCCTCCTCCCTCTGAAGCAGAACATTATAGGCGACATCAAGCCGACTCTTGTGGTGCTGCTAGCCGCCGTGGGGTTCGTGCTCCTCATCGCCTGCGTGAATGTCGCCAACCTCTTGCTGGCACGTTCGACAGCGCGCCACCATGAGTTCGCCATCCGCGCCGCGCTGGGCGCTCGCCGGGGCCGCGTGGTCCGGCAACTTCTTACTGAAAGCATCTTGCTCGCGTTGGGGGGCGGCGCCTTGGGTTTGCTGCTTGCCTCTTGGGGGACGCGTGCGGCCCTAAACATTCTGCCGGCCGCCTTGCCGCGGGCCGAAGAGGTCCGGCTGGACGGGCACGTGCTTTTGTTTACGCTTGTGGCCTCTACCCTGGCGGGAATATTGTTCGGCTTGGTGCCGGCGCTCAAGACCTTTCGGGGCGGTCTTCAGGAGACACTCAAGGAGGGGGGGCGAGGGTCAATCGGCGCTCACCATCGCGTCCAAGGTGTCCTTGTGACCGTGGAAATGGCGCTCGCGGTTATTCTGCTGGCCGGTGCGGGACTGATGCTTCGCAGCCTTGCCAAGCTCTGGAGCGTCGACCCGGGTTTCAATCCCCACCAGTTGCTTACTTTCAGCGTGTCCCTCCCTCCCAGCACCAAGCCGGCTCCAGACGCCATCCGAGTAACTTGGCGCCAGATGCACGACCAGCTCAGCGCGGTCCCGGGTGTTAAATCCGCCTCGCTGACGGTCGGAGCCGTGCCCATGAGGGGCGATTCCGAAGTGCCTTTCTGGCTGGAAGGCCAACCTAAGCCACCCAGCCAGAACGAAATGAAGCAGACGACCTTCTACACTGTGCAGCCCGATTACATAAGGGCAATGGGGATCCCGCTGCTCCGCGGCCGCTTCCTCTCCCTTGCGGATAACGAGCATTCCCCGCTGGTCGTGGTCATTGATGAGCGCTTTCGGCAGCTCTATTTTGGCAACCAAGATCCCATCGGCAAGCGTGTCAACTTCGACATTTTGAATGTGACGGCGGAAATTGTGGGAGTGGTAGGGCATGTCAAACAATGGGGTCTCGAGGGGGACTCAGCCTCCTCCATTCAGGCCCAAAGCTATTTTCAGTTGGCGCAAGTCCCGGACCGGTTTTTGCCCATGCTTTCCAACTTCACGAGAGTCGTCGTCCGGACCGCAGGATCGCCGCTCGCTCAAGTCGGCTCGATACGTCATACCCTGACCCAGATCAATAGCCAAGAACTGATGTACGGCGTCGAACCTATGGACGAAATCATATCCGACAGCCTCGCCCCGCAACAGTTCGCGATGGTTCTGTTAGGAATCTTCGCCGTGCTGGCCGTCGGTTTGTCGTGCGTCGGAATCTATGGGGTGGTTTCCTATTTCGCAGGCCAGCGAACGCATGAGATCGGCGTCCGCATGGCGCTTGGCGCCGGACAGTGGCATGTACTCCAAATGGTCCTCAGTGCAGGTGCGAAGATGGCCCTCGCGGGTGTGGCTGTCGGCCTGGCAGCGGCGCTGGGGCTTGCGCGCCTCATGGCGAACCAACTCTTCGGAATCAGCTCCTACGACCCGCTCACCTTCGCTGGGGTGGCGGGCCTGTTGATTCTGGTCGCGCTGGCAGCCTGCTACATCCCCGCCCGCCGGGCAACCAAGGTCGATCCCATGGAGGCGCTGCGGTACGAATAGGTGCCAGGTGTCAGGTATCAGGTGTCAGTGGTCAGTCGTCAGCTGTCAGTTGAAGAAACGAGGCTGGGGCGTGAGCTTGCTGATAGCTGAGAGCTGACGACTGATAGCTGAAAGCTGACGGCTGACAGCTTGCGAACTGTGAAGGCGACAGGCAACATATGGGAACAATTCTTCAGGACTTGAAATACGGCTTGCGGATGTTGGCCAAGAGTCCCGGCTTCACGGCCATTGTTGTGCTCACCCTGGCACTCGGCATTGGCGCCAACAGCACCATCTTCAGTTGGATCAACTCCACGCTGCTGGACCCTATTCCGGGAGTCGCCCACACCAGCGACCTCGTCACGGTGATGAGGGGAGAACGGAGTGAACACCCCACTCCCCCGTTCTCTTATCTTGATTACGCGGATCTCCGTGACCATACTCAGAGCCTCTCCGGCCTCTTGGCGTACCACGACGATTTCATGTCCCTTACCGGCGCCGACAAGCCGCAGCGAATTTATGGGGCTCTGACCTCTGCTAATTACTTCGACGTGCTCGGCGTGCGCCCCATCCTCGGTCGTGGTTTCCTGCCAGCGGAAGAGCAGAGGAGCGGGGGAGGGTCCGTAGCCGTAATCAGCGAAAGCATGTGGCGCGCGCGCTTCGGTTCCGACCGGTCCATCATCGGCCGGACGATTCAGATCAACCGGCACCTGTACACGATAGTCGGAGTGGCTCCGCCGGGTTTTCAGGGGTGCAAGACCGGTTTGCGTGCGGATGTGTGGATTCCCCTGGGGATGGACAAATTCGTTTGGGGCTGGAATCGCCCTGAGGATCGCGGCACTTTCTGGCTCAACGTGCTCGGAAAACTCAAGCCCGGCGTCGATCGCCGGCAGGCCGAGGGGGAACTCAACCTCCTGATGCAACAGATTATAGAGACCTCTCGCAATGTAGATCGCGGCCCCAGCCAGATTACGCTGGATCCGCTCTGGCGCTCGCCCTTTGGAGCCAACGTCTATATGTACAAGACGCTACCCATGTTGCTGGCGCTGGCGGCAGTGTTGCTGTTGCTGGCCTGCGCCAACGTCGCCAATCTGCTGCTGGTGCGCTCCGTGACCCGGCGGCGTGAGGTTGCCCTACGCTTGGCGCTGGGCGCCAGCCGCGGGCGGTTGATCCGCCAGCTCCTGGTGGAGAGCCTCTTGCTCGCGCTGGCCGGCGGCGGGTTCGCCATGTTGCTCACCACTTGGACGGCCGGGACGTTTGCGGCCTTCTTTCCCCCCACGGCGAATTTGCCGCTCACGCTCAATGGCCACACCGACCGCGGCGTGCTCCTGGCAACCCTGCTCATCTCGATTGTTACCGCCGCGCTTTTCGGCGTGCTTCCAGCACTGCGCACGTCCAGCCTCGCCCCCATCACAGTTCTGAAGGAGGAGGCGGGCAGCATGTCGGGCGGAATTCACAAGTCACAGCTTTCCAGGGCTTTGGTCGTGGTGCAGATATCCCTTTCGCTGCTCCTGCTGATTTGCGCCGGTCTGTTCGTCCGCAGCTTGAAGAACGCCCAACGGTTGGATCCCGGTTTCGATCCCAACCACGTGCTGCTGGCTTCCTACGAACTTGGGCCCGCTGGCTATTCGGAAGCTCAAGGCATCGCCTTCCACCGCCAACTGCTCTCGAAGCTCGAGGTCCTGCCTGGGGTGGAGTCCGTAACCCTGGCGGATTTCTCGCCGCTCAGCTTCACAATCCACACCGACTACGTCCATCCGGACGGTTATGTGCCCCAACCCCACGAATCGATGGAGATCAATCGTGCCGTCGTGGGTCCGAACTACTTTCGGACCATGCGGACTCCTCTCATCGCTGGGCGGGAATTTACCGAACAGGATGGGGAAAAATCGCAGCCGGTGGCCATCGTCAATCAGGAGTTTGGCGACCGTTACTGGCCGGGTCAGGATGCAGTCGGGAAGAGGATTAGCGTGTATGGCCAGGGGTTCACAGTCGTGGGCGTGGCTCGAAATGGCAAGTACCGCCGCTTGGTTTATGCTCCGGAGCCCGTCGTTTTTCTGCCGCTGTTCCAGGACTACTATGACCTCGTGATCATTCACGCGCGGGTGTCGGGCGATCCGCAGGCTTACGCTGCGGCGGTCGAAAGAACAGTCCATGAACTCAACGCGGACTTGCCCGTGTTCGGGGTGACGACCCTCAAGTCGAGCATGCGTTTGGGGAGCATCTTCGAACGGGTCGCTGGAACCTTCGCGGGCGCCTTTGGATTTGTCGCGCTTATCCTCGCCGCAGTGGGCATCTACGGGGTGATCGCTTACACGACGCGCCAGCGCACGCATGAGATTGCCATTCGCATGGCCCTCGGAGCACGGCGGGCCGGGGTTTTCTGGCTGGTGCTGGGACAGGGTCTGCTTTTGACACTGACCGGCTTGGCCGCGGGAATCGCGGTGTCACTGGCGCTGACACGCTATCTGAAAAGTGTACTCTTCGGCGTCACCGCTAGCGATCTACTGACCTATGCCGCGGTGGCATTGTTGCTCTGCCTGGTGTCGCTCCTCGCCTGCTACATTCCCGCGCGGCGCGCGACTAAAGTCGATCCCATGGTAGCGCTGCGGTATGAATAGGTGTCAGGTGTCGGGTGCCAGGTGTCAGCTTTCAGCCGTCAGCGGTCAGTCGTCCCGCCGCGGCGGGTCAGTGGTCAGTTGAAGAAACGAGGCTGGGGTGTGAGCTTGCTGATAGCTGAAAGCTGACGGCTAATAGCTTGCCGTCGGGTGAGGTGAGCGATGGTGACTCTGCTCCAGGATCTGAAATACGGCTTGCGCATGCTGGCCAAGAACCCGGGCTTCACGGCGGTGGCCGTGCTCTCGCTGGCGCTGGGGATAGGCGCCAACTCAACGGTCTTCAGCATTGTGGATACCTTCTTCCTGCGCCCCTGGCCCGTAAAGGACCCTGAGCGCTTGGCCGTAATCCTGACGGACTGGCCGAAAGAGCCTGATTTTCGCGCGTCCTCATATCCCGATTATCTTGACATTCGCCACGAGGTCAGCGCCTTCTCCGACGTGGTGGCTTACGGCGACCGGGGTTGCTTTGTTAGCCGCGAGGGCCCGGCACAGGGGCTCGAGGTGACCGTCGAAGTAGTGTCGCAAAACTACTTTGCGGCGCTTGGTGTCAGGGCATTGCTGGGTCGCACTTTTTCGCCCCAGCCAGACCAAGCGGCCGCAGAGCGTCGCGCCGTCGTGGTGAGCTACGCTCTCTGGCAAAAGTACTTCGGCGGCGATCCCTCTCTGCCCGGCAAAACTACTCTCCTCGACGGCAGAGAATTCACGGTGACCGGCATCGCTCCCCAGGACTTCCGCGGGCTGCGGCAGGGAGGGGCCCCGGACATCTGGGTCACCACGGAGGGCTGGGAAACGATGCTTCCCGGAGAGGGACGAGCCGACGCTGGCCGCGACTACCGCTGGTTTGACTTGGCCGGCCATCTTCGCCCGAGCGCCCAACTCAGTGAGGCGCGAGCGCAACTCCAGACGCTCGCGAAACGCCTTACGCTGGCCTCTCCCGCCACTAACCAGGACGTGAAATTCCTCGCTCAGCCTGCTTCCGAGGTGGCTCACGAAGGGATGGAAGTGGGAATCTATCTGATGGCCATGGTGGGTCTGGTCCTCCTGATTTCCTGTGCGAATGTCGCCAATCTGCTTTTGGCGCAAACGGAGCGGAGACACCGCGAGATCGCGATGCGCCGGGCCTTGGGCGCGGGACGGCGGCGGCTGGTCGGCCAGCTTCTCACCGAAGGGCTTCTCCTGTCCATGGCGGGTGGCGTCCTGGGTGTCTTGCTGGCGTCGTGGCTTATGAGTCTCGTGCCCGCGCTAGTTTCCGGCCTGCCGGAAATGAACCTCAGGCTCGATGGCCGGGTGCTTCTGTTCACCACGGCCATTTCGCTCCTAACGGCTCTTATCTTCGGACTGGCGCCGGCGCTTCGTGCTGCGAAGTGTGACCTGGCCGCGGTCCTCAAGGGTGAAGACCCTCTATTGGGACAGGCCGCGGGGCGGCTGCCACTGCGCAGCTTGCTCGTGTGCGGGGAAATCGCGCTCTCGGTGGTTCTGTTGGTGGGCTCGGCATTGTTGCTGCGCAGTTTCTTGTATAGCCAGGGGATCAATCCAGGATTTGGTGCGAAAAAGAATGTCGTCATGCTCTCCGTGGCGCCGCCCGAACTCTACGGATACACTGAGGCCCAGGCGCGCGCCATTTATCCTGCCTTGGCGGCTCGCGTGGAATCCGTGCCCGGCGTAATTCGCGCCAGCTATGCTCGGCGGCCTCCCTTGATCAACATAGAACAAGGAGAAACGCAGGCCGTGGTTATTCCCGGAGTGCAGCCGCCTCCCGGAACCGATCATTTCAAGATTCGCTACAACGTTGTCGCCCCGAAATTCTTTGCCACTGTGGGCGCCCGCCTCGAGAAGGGGCGGGAATTCAACGAGTTTGATCGGCCATCCACGGCGCCGGTGGTCATTGTCAATGACGCTATGGCGCGTAGATTCTGGCCTGGCCAGGACCCTGTGGGGAGATCACTGCAAATTGATAAGAAGGATTATCAGATTGTCGGCGTGGTGGAGGCAGGAAGGTATGTCGACCTTCATGAGACGGTCCAACCCTACCTGTTCCTTCCTTTCACCCAGGTATTCTCGGGCGAATGCACGTTGTTTGTGGAAACGGCGGCCGACCCGCCTGCGCTGGTCCCGACAATCCTGAAAGAGACGGCAGCCGTCGCTAAACACCTTCCGATCGTAAATGCGGTGACCTTCAGGGAATATATGCAAGAGGTTTTGTCCGAGGAGCGTTCGATGGCTGGGCTGCTTGCGGGCCTGAGCATCCTCGGAATGTTTCTGGCCGCGGTAGGCTTGTACGCGGCGGTAGCTTATCTTGTCAATAGGCGCACGCATGAGCTCGGTATCCGCATGGCGCTGGGGGCACGCCGTGGTGACGTGTTGAAGCTGGTGTTGGCTCAGGGCTTGCGCTTGAGCGGAGCGGGCGCAGCCATAGGCTTGGTCGGGGCCTTTGCTGCGTCCCGCCTGATGTCCCGATTCATTTACGGCGTTGCGCTTACGGATCCACTGAGTTACGTGGCCAGCATCCTCGTCGCCATCGGCGTGGCTCTCGCGGCATGCTACTTCCCCGCGCGCCGCGCGACCCGGGTCGATCCCATGGCGGCGCTGAGGTATGAATAGGTGTCAGGTGTCGGGTGCCAGGTGTCAGCTTTCAGTCGTCCCGCCGTGGCAGGTCAGTGGTCAGTTGAAGAAAACGAGGCTGGGGTGTGAGCTTGCTGATAGCTGAAGGCTGACGGCTGACAGCTTGCGGATTGTTGAGGTGAATGATGGGCATACTCGTTCAGGACGTTCGCTACGGCCTGCGCATGCTGGCCAAGAGCCCTGGCTTCACGGCGGTGGCTGTGCTCACGCTGGCGCTGGGCATTGGCGCCAATACCGTCATGTTTAGCACCATCAATGCCATGCTGCTGCGTCCGTTTGCGTTCCAAGACCTTGACCGGGCTGTGGACGTGTGGGAGACCGCACCGAAGCAGAACGAATCGCACATGGCGGCCGCTCCGGCCGACTTTCGCGACTGGCAGGAACACGCTAAAGGGGTCGAGCTGCTTGCCGCAGTCCGGGGCTGGGACGTTAATCTCACTGGGAAGGACTTGGCGGAGCGCCTCGAGTGTTCTCAGGTCACGGCCAACTTCTTTCCTCTGCTGGGAATACCTGCCCAGTTGGGCCGCTACGTCGTCGCTGATAATTTCGGAGCAGGGCGCAACAACGTCGTTGTCCTCAGCCACGGTTTCTGGCAGCGGCGCTTTGGCGCCGACCCCGCCATTGTGGGTCAAAGCGTGCTGCTGAGTGGTGAGAAGTTTACGGTCATCGGCGTCATGCCGTCGGATTTCGACTTTCCCGTCGGCGCCGAGGCTTGGGTGCCGCTCGATTTCACGGTCCAAGAGGCTTCGGACCGCGCGAATCACTCACTCCAGGTATTTGGCCGCCTTAAGGCAGGAGTCTCCCTTGCGAAAGCGCAGGACGATCTCGAGACCATCGCCGCCCGCCTGGGCCGTGAGTACCCGCAAACCAACGCCGGCCACGGGGTGCGCGTGATGGGCTTGGTGGATGACATCACGTTCGGCACCCAACAGTTTGTTGGGGTGTTAATGGGGGGAGCCGCGTTTGTGCTCCTGCTCGCCTGTGCCAACGTGGCGAACCTGCTTTTGGCGCGCGTCACCGGGCGCCAGAAGGAGATCGCAGTGCGCCTTGCGCTGGGCGCTGGCCGCTGGCAGGTAGTGCGGCAACTGATAGTCGAGAGCACACTGGTCTCCGCATTGGGCGGCTTGGCGGGGCTGTTGCTCGCCGGCTGGGATCTCGACCTTACTCAGAGAACTATTCCGCCTTTCATCCTCCAGCACATCCCTGGGCTGAAGCACTTGCAGGCTGATTGGCGGGCGCTCGCGTTCACGATCGTGGTCGCTCTTCTGGCCGGGATTCTGGCCGCGGTTGCACCCGCCTTGCACGTTTCGCGGCCTGACCTGAATGAGGTACTCAAGGAAAGTGCGCGCGGTGGAGCTGCCAGCCCCTCCCGGCACCGCCTCCGTTCCCTGTTGGTCGTCACCGAGATCGCCTTGGCCCTGGTTTTGCTGGTCTCGGCCGGGCTAATGGTCAGGGGTTTTCGCAACCTGGCGAATGAGGAGCTGGGATTCGACCGCAACCACGTGCTCACCTTCCGCATCTCGCTGGCCGAGTCGAAGTACACCAACGCGGAGCGCATCCGAGGATTCTACGAGCAGTTGATCCAGAAGCTTCAATCGCTTCCGTCCGTGGAGTCGGCTGCGGTCGTTACCGCCGTGCCGGGAGGCTGGTGGGACTGGAACTCGACTCCGTACAGCGCCGAGGGGCAGGCGCCTGAAGCACTGGGTGAGATTCGCTCGGCAGGCGCGCAGAGGGTGACGCCGGAGTTTTTCCGTGCCTTGCGCGTGCCTCTACTCAAGGGGCGCTTCATATCCGCGCAGGACGGGCCCAGTTCGCCGCTGGTGGTCAACCTCAGCGAGGGCCTGGCCCGCCAAATCTGGCCGCACGAGGAGGCGGTGGGTAAACGCCTCAGGTTGGGCCGGCCGGAGAATAACGAGCCGTGGCGCACGGTGGTGGGCGTAGTGGGAAGCGTCCGGCCCTCGCCGTGGGAGAAGCAGGTGGACCTGACCGTATACTTCCCGTTCGCTCAGGCGCCTCAAGCCTCCATGGGGCTGGTGATGCGCACCTCGGGCGATCCTCTCGCCCTGGCGGCGGCAGTGCGATCCCAGGCGCTGTATCTCGACTCCGAGCAGCCTCCCTACGACCTGCGCTCGCTCGAACAGCTCATTTCCGACGACGTCAGCGGCGTGGACTATTCAGCCCGCACCATGATTGGCTTTGGCATTCTTGCCTTGATCCTGGCTGCCGCTGGAATCTTTTCCGTCATGGCGTATTCGGTTTTGGAGCGTACGCACGAAATCGGCCTGCGCATGGCCCTCGGCGCGCGGCGGGCTGATGTGCTCAGGCTGGTCATGGGCAACGCCGCCAAACTGGTCGCCCTCGGGCTGGGCCTCGGCGTGGCCGGCGCGTTGGCGCTGACCCGCCTCCTCACCAGCTTGCTCCTCGGCGTTGTGCGCATGGATCTGCTTACCCTCGCCGGGCTCACCGCGCTGCTGGCCGCAGTGGCGGCGCTCGCGGCCTACGTCCCGGCAAGCTGGGCGGCGAAGGTCGAACCCATGGAGGCGCTGCGGTACGAGTGAATTGTGAATTATGAATGGTAAATTATGAATTATGAATTGTGAGTGCTTAACTACGACATATATGGAGAGTGTCTTTTGTTAATTCGTAATTCATAATTCAAAATTCAGAATTGGCTGACTGACAACTTACGACTGACGACTGACAACTGCTAACGTTACCAAGGAGACAAAAATGGACTCTAACTCGGAAGCCGAAGCTACCTTCGGAAACTCCCTGCAAGATGAATCGAACGGTTCCGGTCAAACTCTGATTCAACTGGAGGGGGTCACCAAGGTTTTTTACACCGACGAGGTGGAGACGCACGCCCTTTCCGGTATCCACTTGCAAATTAGGAAAGGCGAATATCTTTCCATCGCCGGTCCCTCGGGCTGCGGGAAATCCACCCTGCTTTCCATCTTGGGGCTGCTCGATTCACCCACCGATGGGAAGTACACTCTGAACGGAACAGGGGTCGAAGACCTCTCGTTATCGCAGCGTACCCGGATCCGCAACCGCGAAATCGGTTTTATTTTCCAGGCCTTCAACCTCATCGGCGATCTGAACGTTTATGAAAACGTGGAGTTGCCGTTGACCTACCGTGGCATGCCTTCCGCGGAACGCAAACAACGCGTGCAAGAGGCGCTGGAAAGGGTGGGGATGTCCCATCGCATGAAGCATTATCCTTCCCAACTCTCCGGGGGTCAGCAGCAGCGGGTGGCGGTGGCGCGGGCGCTGGCCGGGAAGCCGTCGATTCTGCTGGCCGACGAGCCCACGGGAAACCTGGACTCCAAGAACGGGGAGGCGGTGATGGACCTGCTGCGCAACCTCCACCGCGAAGGCGCCACCATCTGCATGGTCACTCATGATCCGCGCTACGCCCAGTTCGCCGACCGCACGGTTCATCTCTTCGATGGCCAGATTGTGGAAGAAACCCAATGAATTGCCGATTTTCGATTGACGATGGTCGATTGTAAGACCTACGACGACACTTGATCGTTCGTTGCCCATCGAAGGTTGGCGATTGAGGAGCGTATGACTCCAAAGGAACTACAAGCACGAACGAAGGCATTCGCGTTGCGAGTCATCAGGCTGTTTGACGCGCTGCCGCGGAGTGCACCTAGCCAGGTCATTGGCCGGCAACTTCTGCGTTCGGCCACCTCGGTGGGAGCCAACTACCTGGCCGCCTGCCGGGCGCAGTCGCACGCCGAGTTCGCGGCAAAACTTTCTATTGTTGTCGAGGAAGCAGACGAAAGCCTTTATTGGCTGGAACTGCTACAGGAGTAGCGCGCGATCAAGCCCGAGCAATTAACCGACCTGCTGAGAGAAGCGAATGAGCTAGTGGCAATTAGCATTGCTGCCCGCGAGACAGCGAAACGGGCTGCTTGAAGCGAGGGGACCATCCTTTGCTTCCAATCGGCAATCGACAATCGTCAATCGGCAATTGTGCAGTTCGGGAGGGGCACGTTATGACAACTCTCATTCAGGACTTGCGCTACGGCTTGCGCATGCTGGCGAAGAACCCCGGCTTCACGACCGTGGCTGTGCTGACCCTGGCGCTGGGCATTGGCGCCAACAGCACGATTTTCAGTTGGATCAACTCCACCTTGCTCAATCCTATCCCTGGCGTCACGCATACCAGCGAGATGTTCGCTCTCGCGAGGGGAGGAACGGCTAGAAACGCCGCGTCGTTTTCATACCTTGACTATGTAGACCTGCGGGACAGGAACCGAAGCTTTTCCGGTCTCATGGCGTCCGACATCCGTCCTATGGACCTCACCGGAACCGGCCGGCCGGAGCGCGTGTGGGGCACCCTGGCCACGGCGAATTATTTCGACGTACTTGGCGTGCGGCCCACCCTCGGTCGCGGCTTCCTGCCAGGGGAGGAACAGAAGCCGGGGGGCTCGCCCGTGGTCGTGATCAGTTACCGCCTCTGGCAGACCCATTTCGGGGCTGAACCATCCGTCCTTGGTCGGACGGTCGGCATCAACCATCATCCCTTCTCAATTGTCGGGATAGCGCCCCCCGCTTTCCAGGGAAGCCAGACCGGGTTGCGCTCGGACCTTTGGATCCCGATGATGATGGAAGAACAGGTTGTCTCCGGTGGAGACCGGCTCCAGCGCCGCTCCAGCGACTGGCTCGAGCTTCTGGGGCGCCTCGCGCCCGGCATCTCCCCGCAGCGGGCCCAGCAGGAGATGAACCTCCTGATGCAGCAGATCGTCGAGCAGTATCCTGACTCGCACCAAGGCCGCAACGAGATCACGCTGTACCCGCTTTGGCGCGCGCCCCATGGGGCAAACGCCTATTTCTACATTTTGTTGCCGATGTTGATGGCCATCGCCGGAGTCGTACTCCTGCTGGCCTGTGCGAATGTGGCGAATCTCCTGCTCGTCCGCTCGATTGCGCGGCGGCGCGAGATCGCTATTCGATTGTCGCTCGGCGCCGGCCGCTCCCGGCTGGTCCGTCAGTTTCTGGCGGAGAGCCTCCTGCTGGCTCTGGCGGGCGGCGGCGTTGCCGCACTGCTGACGGCCTGGACCGCCGGGACCTTCGCTGAATTCATACCGCCCACGGACCTCCCCATTTCGCTCAACGTCGGATTTGACCACACGGTGCTCCTGACGACGCTTGCCATTTCGATTGTCGCCGCCATGATTTTCGGCGTTCTTCCGGCGCTGCGCTCCTCCCGATCGGCCCCGGTCGCGGTGTTGAAGGAAGACTTGGGGACGGCATCCGGCGGATTGCAGAAGGCGCGGCTGGCGAGTGCTCTGGTGGTGGCGCAAATCTCTCTCTCACTGCTGTTGCTGATTTGCGCAGGGCTGTTCATCCGCGGTTTCCGCAAGGCGCAGCACCTTGATCCGGGCTTTAATCCGGATCACGTCCTGGTGGCTTCTTTCGATCTTTTCCCAGCCGGTTATGCACCCGCCGAGGGTCGCGAGTTTCACCGGCAGCTCCTCGCCAAGCTCGAAGCCCTGCCTGGCGTTTTGTCCGTCACTCTGGCCGACTGGGTCCCTCTCGGCTTCATAACCGACTCAACCACCACAAAGCTCGAAGGCTACGTACCTCAGGCCAAGGAATCAATGAATATCCGCGAGGCCGACGTCGGTCCGAATTACTTCCGCACGATGCAGATTCCCCTGGTCGCGGGGCGCGACTTTAGCTCGCAGGACGCGAACGGGTCACAGCCAGTGGCCATCGTCAATCAGGTGCTGGCGGAGCGATACTGGCCCCATCAGAATGCCCTCGGCAAGTGGCTCCAAGCTGAGGGACAACGGTTCACCGTCGTGGGCATCGCACGGACCGGCAATTACGATCGGTTGGATGAAACGCCCCAGCCATTCTTCTATCTGCCCTTGTTCCAGGACTATTCTCACGACGCGATCATTCACGCCCGGGTCTCGGGTGACCCACTCGCGTTCGCCTCGGTGGTCGAGAAAACGGTACATGAACTCAACGGCGATTTACCCGTAGTCGACGTGGCGCCGCTCAACTCGCAGGTCGAGCTGGCGAGCACGAACCAACGGATCGCCGCGACGTTCGTCGGTGCCTTTGGCATGCTCGCGTTGGTCTTGGCGGCGGTGGGAATTTACGGCGTGATCGCCTATACGACGCGCCAGCGCACCCACGAGATTGGCATTCGCATGGCGCTCGGAGCCGAGCGGGTCGACGTCTTGCGGCTGGTGCTGGGCGAGGGTCTGCTTCTGACACTGGCCGGCTTGGCCGCGGGCATTGTGGCGTCACTCGCGCTTACCCGCTACCTGAAAAGCGTGCTCTTTGGAGTCACCGCCACCGATGTGTTGACGTATGCTGGGGCGGCGTTTTTGCTGTGCCTGGTGTCACTCGTTGCCTGTTACATCCCCGCGCGGCGCGCGACCAAGGTCGATCCCATGGTGGCGCTGCGGTATGAATAGGTGTCAGGTGTCCCGCCGCGGCGGGCCAAGTGTCAGCTTTCGGCCGTCAGCAGTAAACTATGGGAGAACGTGTCGGCTGCTTGCTGATAGCTGAAAGCTGACGACTGAAAGCTTGTCTTTTCAATGAATCAATGAGCCAATGGAAGAATGACTCAATTGGATATGAGGACCACGCCATGATAGCTTTGAGAAACATCGAGAAGTCCTATCCTGTGGGGCCTGGAAGATACTACGTCTTGCGACGTATCACGACGGATATTGCTGAAGGCGAATTCGTCACCATCATGGGGCCGTCCGGAGCGGGGAAAACCACACTGCTTTGCATTCTTGGAATGCTGGATGGCGCCTGGGAAGGTGAGTACTACCTGATGGAGCGCCCCGTTCATAAAATGAACTTGAAACAGCGGGCAGAAATCGGAAAGCAGACCGTCGGCTTCGTTTTCCAGCAGTACCATCTCCTGGACGGCCTTACGGTCGCCGAGAACCTCGACATTCCTTTGTCCTACAGAAATATCAAGGCATCGGATCGCCAGGCGCTCGTAGCCGACGCGCTGGACCGATTTCGCATTGTCGGGAAGAAGGACCTCTTCCCGAGCCAGCTTTCAGGCGGCCAGCAGCAATTGGTGGCGGTGGCGCGGGCGGTGATTGCGAGCCCGAAATTGATCCTGGCCGACGAGCCGACGGGCAACTTGCATTCGGACCAGGGCAGGGAAATCATGGAGCTTTTCAAGAAGCTCAACAACGAGGGAACGACCATCATCCAGGTGACGCACTCGGAGGCGAACGCGGCCTACAGCCAGCGTATCATCAAGCTGCAAGACGGCTGGATTGTGTAATTGTCGACTTTCGATTGGTGATTGCCGATTGGGCAGCCTATGACCCCAAGAGAATTGCATACACGAACCAAGGTATTTGCATTGCGCGTGATCACGCTTGTTGATACTCTGCCCCGTAGTACGGCTGGCTAGGTCATTGGTCGGCAACTTCTGCGCTCGGCGACCTCGGTAGGAACCAACTAAAGGGCTGCCTGCCGGGCCCAATCGCGCGCGGAGTTTGCGGCAAAGCTCTCGGTGGTTGTCGAGGAGGCGGACGAGAGCCTTTATTGGCTGGAATTGCTGCAGGAATCGAGCCTGATTAGGCCCCAGCCGCTGATCGAGCTGTTGAAAGAGGCGAATGAGCTAGTGGCGATTAGTGTCGCTGCGCGCAAGACAGCGAGACAAGGTGCCGGAAATGGAGGATATTGTGTAGTGCGTCATAAATATCCTTGCTTTCCCCGGCCCCCCTAACCCGACCCCTGACGCTTGTTATCCGCCTTTTTGTCTCCTGGCGTTTTCTCTTGACACACCCATCCACTTGTGGTAGCCTATTGGAGTGGTCGAAAGAGAGCGCCGGCAAGCGGACGCGGCAAGGGAACGAAATGGACCTGGCAAGGGGGAAAAGGCGGGGAAACGGTAAAAAGATGTTATTTTTGCGAAACGAACCTACCGATCTAGTGCAAACAAGGGACTTAGCTTTTTAAGATGCCAAAAACGAACTGGTTTTTGAACGCAAAAAAGGCCAAACGAAGCCAAGAAAGGGGCCAAAAAACGCCTTTTGTGGGGCATCGAAGTCAAAATTCGCGAGTCGAAAGGGCAAGTGAGTAGGCGAGCACAAGGGGGCTACACTAGCTTCGAATTTGACCCCTCCGGGCATTAGAAATCCACTGGGCGCAGAGCCGCGCTCTGGGACAGGCGACCGGAGTCGCCAAATGTAAAGAAGCGTTAGACGCACTACACTAGCCTTCGCTGTCAATCGTCAATCGAAAATTGTGCCATGACCAGAGTCCTTATCGCTGACGACCAGCCTGACGTGTTGGAGGCGCTTCGCCTCCTCCTCAAAGGCGAAGGCTACGTAACCGAGTCTGCGACTTCTCCGGCTGGAATCCTGGCGGCGCTCGATGCCCAGGATTTCGACCTGGTCCTCATGGACCTGAACTTTGCCCGCGACACCACTTCCGGCGAGGAAGGTCTGGACCTGCTCAGGCGGCTCCAGGCGATGGACAGCACTTTACCTGTGGTGGTGATGACCGCCTGGGGCAGCGTGAATTTGGCGGTGGAAGCCATGCGGCGGGGCGCACGGGACTTTGTCCAGAAACCCTGGGATAACGCCCGCCTGCTTGCCATTCTCCGTACCCAGATCGACCTCAGCCGGGCGCTCCGCCAGGGCCTTCGCCTGGAGGCGGAGAACCGGTTGCTCCGCGCCGAGGGACGTCCCACGCTGATCGCGGAGTCGCCCGTCATGCGCCCAGCGCTGGAACTAATCTCCCGCGTGGGCCCTTCGGATGCCAACGTTCTGATTACAGGTGAGCACGGCACAGGCAAGGAGGTCGTTGCCCAGACGCTCCATGCCCTGTCCGGCCGGGCAGCGAAGCCCATGGTGACCGTGAACGCCGGGGGGCTTTCCGAAGGAGTGTTTGAGAGTGAACTATTCGGCCACGTCAAAGGGGCTTTCACCGATGCCAAGATGGACCGCGTAGGACGTTTCGAGCTCGCCGAGGGCGGGACTTTGTTCCTGGATGAAATTGCCAATGTCCCACTCAACTTGCAGGCCAAGCTCTTGCGCGTGCTCGAAACCGGGCAGATGGAGCGAGTCGGTTCCTCCAAGACGCGGCGCGTGGATGCGCGCGTACTCTCGGCGACCAATGCGGATGTCATCCAGGAAGTGCAGACCGGCCGCTTCCGCGAAGACCTTCTGTTCCGCTTGAACACTATTGAAATTCACATTCCTCCCCTGCGCGAACGACGCGAGGACATCCCGCTGCTTGCCAACTACTTTCTGCGACGTTATGCCGAGCGTTACCGGAAATCCCTGACCGCCTTTGACCCCGGGGCGATCCAATTCCTTCTGGATTATGCTTGGCCCGGGAACGTGCGGGAGCTCGAGCATGCGGTGGAGCGGGCTGTACTGATGGCGCAAGGCAATGTTGTGCGGCCCAGCGATTTTGGCTTGCGGACGGAGCGTGAAGGCGCCTCGCGCCTGGAGGCGATGAGCCTGGAGGAAGTAGAGTGCCTTCTCATCAAGAAAGCAGTGGCGCGTTACGGGGGGAACGTGAGCCAGGCTGCGTCGGCGCTTGGCTTGAGCCGTAGCGGCCTTTATCGCCGCTTGAGGAAATACGGGTTGTAACCTATACAACGGCGGGGCATGGCCGCAATCAAAGCTGGCGATGATTGCCGATGGATGATTGCCGATTGATTCGCAAAGGCTGAAACTCGAAGATCGAAATTCGAAAATCGAAGCTGGAAAACCCAAGCTCGAAATCCCACCACTGGCTCCCGAGTTTCGGATTTCGATTTTCGAGTTTCGTTTCTCGGGCAATCGCCAATCGGCAATCGGCAATGAAAATGTCCCCAAACCCTGAAATCCCAGAAGCGAGCACGAGGGCGCGGCCTGTGCCAGCGCGGCGCACCGGTCCGGCGCTCGAAAACCGGCTGGTGCTCATTGCCCTGGCCGCAGGTTTCCCCGCCATCCTCGTTTCCCTCGTCCTGTTGTGGAGGGGGATTTACTCCTCCCAAACACGCTGGACCCTGGCCATCATTATGGTTGTTGTCTGGCTTGGGTTTTCCTTTGCCTTGCGCGGCAAAGTGGCTTACCCCCTCCAGACCCTTTCCAACTTGCTTTCGGCACTAAGGGAGGAGGATTACTCGGTTCGCGCTCGAGGGACTCGACCCGACTCCGCCCTGGGCGAGGTCTTCACGGAAGTGAACACGCTCAGCGAGATGTTGAGAGGTCAGCGGCTCTCTTCCCTCGAAGCCACGGCGTTGCTCCGCAAAGTGATGGAAGAGATCGATGTGGCCATTTTCACTTTCGACGGTGAGCAACGACTCCGGCTTCTGAACCGGGCCGGTGAACGGCTGCTGGCACAGCCTGCGGAACGAATCCTGGGGCGGACGGCCATGGAACTGGGATTGGGCGTGTGCCTCGAGGGCGATCCGGTGCGGACGATGGCGACCTCCTTCCCGGGTGGCGCTGGCCGATGGGGAATTCGTCGTAGCACCTTTCGGGAGCATGGCCGGCCGCATCAGATGTTGGTGCTGGCTAATCTCAGCCGGGCTCTGCGCGAAGAGGAGCGGCAAGCTTGGCAGCGCCTCATCCGGGTGTTGGGGCATGAGCTCAATAATTCATTGGCGCCCATCAAATCCATGGCAGGTACCCTCGGCAGCCTGTTGGCCCGCCAGCCGCGCCCAGCCGACTGGGAGGAGGATGCGCGTCGGGGCTTGAGCGTTATCGAAGGGCGCGCTGAATCGCTGAGCCGCTTCATGGAAGGCTATTCACGCCTGGCTCGCTTACCGGCGCCTCGATTGCAGCCGGCTGAAGTGGGCCTCCTGGTGCGACGCGTGGCCGGCCTCGAGAGACGACTACCCGTGACCCTGATTCCGGGGCCGGATTTGACGCTGCAGGCCGACGCAGACCAACTCGAGCAGATGCTTATCAATCTTTTGCGCAACGCGGTGGATGCGGCGCTCGAAACCGGAGGTGGCGTGAAGCTCGGCTGGAGGCGGAGCGGGGACTACGTGGAATTGTTGGTCGAAGATGAGGGACCGGGCCTTCCAAACACCACCAACCTTTTTGTGCCGTTCTTCACAACCAAGGCCGTAGGTACGGGGATCGGACTCGTCCTGAGCCGGCAAATCGCCGAGGCGCATGGAGGCACGCTGACCCTCCAGAATCGGCGCTCGGGCCCGGGATGCGAGGCGAGGGTGAGATTGCCGATATAGGATTCAGGTGTCGGGTGCCAGGTGTCAGGTGTCATATCCAATTCTTGCCCAGCTCACCATCGTGATTCATTTCCTCGGAATGGACAACTGCAAATCCTCAAGGCGGGCCCACTCGCCCCTGATTCGGCTTACGACTGAATGGGCCAACGATTCAATGAATCAATGATTCAATGAATCAATAGTCAATTTCTCTTGTTAACCAATCTGAAAATAGTGAAACTTCGCCGTTGGATTCGGTGTCCAATGGGATGAAGGAGAAAGTGAGCAGGCAACGGAGCGCTCCGTGGCCGTCACCTGAAGTCCGGAAGCTACCGAATTCCCGAGGAGGTGCAGCCATGTTTGCCGAAGCGTTGCTGGAATCTTCGCCCTCGCGGGCGTCCGTGCTGAAGATAGGTCATTACTTTTGCGCCGCAGCCTGCGGCGCGCTAGCCTCTCTCGCCTGCTTCATCGCGCTGGGGCGGCTGTTTCCACCCACCTCAACCAGGGCGCCTGCCATTCAATCGCTGCTCTTCGGAGGGCTCGTCGCCGCTTTCGCACTGATGCTCTGTTACGTGTACGCTGACTCGCGACAGTTGGCGTTGAACACTGCATTTTGGGTCGCGCTGGCCTTCGTTCTGAACTTCGCAGGCTTCGTTTGCTTCCTCGTCTATGCAGCAGCCAGGACTGGAGATTGGAAGCGGGCGGCCATTCCGTGCGCCTATATCGTTGAAGTCCTCCTGGTCGGAGCAATGGCGTTGGTTCCACTCATCTACACGGAGGCGTTGCCCAAGGCAGTATGGACGGAAGTGTTGCGGGCTCCTTCGCCTCCGCCGCCTCCACCGTCGTTCGTGGGGACACAAGCCTTGCGAAGAGCTACACGAGGTGTCAGGTCCGATGAGATTCTCGAAGCCCCACCGACGATCCCGCCAACAATTGCCCAAACCCACGACGAACCTCTCCCACCCGCACAGTTCCCATCCACACCTATCGGGGTTCCGGGAGGAATGTATAACGGGCAGTCCGACGCTGGGCTCGATCCTGTATTGCGAAACATCCTCCGAAACGCCATGCCGCAACCGCCCCCTCCTGAAACGTCCAAGGCTGCCCCACCCGTGCGGATTCGCCAGGGCGGAATCGTGAGCGCCGCCAGGCTTATTTACCAACCCAAACCCGAATATCCCGAACTCGCCAAGATGACTCGGACCGAAGGAGCGGTGGAGTTTGAAGCAGTCATTGGCAAGGATGGAACGATAGAAGAGCTGAAGGTGCTCAGAGGCCATCCCTTGTTGGTGAAGGCGGCGCTCGATGCTGTGCGGCGCTGGCGCTATCAACCCACCCTGCTGAATGGTGAGCCTATCGAGGTCGTAACGGAGATTACTGTGAATTTCAAGCTGGCGGAATAAACTGACGACTGCGGCTGGCAAACTCCACCAGCGGCGCGATTCCTCGTTCTAAGGGTGCGGAGTGGCTGAAGACGAGCGTCTTGACGCTGCTGTCGCCGGCCAGGCGGCGCGCAAGCTCCACCAATGATTTCCGGTTCTGCGCCGCACTCTCGCTGAAGACCCAGTGTGCCGGCTTGAGGCGACCGTCCTTGGTTTGGTTGGCGCTGTCACCCATGAACAGGTTCTCCCCGATGGCGTAGGCAGCGCTTCCCGGCGTGTGGCCCGGCACGGCGAAAACGCGGACCCGAAAGGAAGCCAATTGCACCACCTCACCATCGTGCAAGGTCCGGGAGAGGCGAATGCCGGTAGGCCTTGGGGGCCTGAAACGCATGATTGGAGCTCCGCCCGAGGAGCGGCCTTCCACGACGTCCACCTCCGCGGCAAGCGCCATCACCTGCGCCTTTTGGAATTTTGCAATCCCCCCGGTGTGATCGGAATGACCATGGGTCAGTAGAATTACCTTCACGTCGTCGGGGCCCAAACCGCGACGGGACAATTCTGCAAGAAGGGCCTTCGCTTGGACATCGTTGCCGGCATCGACTAGCGCCACCTCGCGCTCGCTTAACGGCACCAAGCCTGCGCTCACGAAGCCATCTTTGATAAGGGTCATGCCGTTTATTTCCGCCCGCTCCGACAGGCGCTTCAAGGTTAGGAACGGGCCAATGACCATGCCCGCTGCGGCAACCAAGATCAGTATGACTGCAAGCGCCACGACCCACCACATACAGTACCTCCTTAAGTCAGGGTTTCCGGTTTCGTCCTATGGGCAGGATGAGTATACACCGATGTTTATTCCCGGTTTGCCCGACCAACCGGCCGTATCCCGCTCTCTGACCTGCTTCCATCCTGTGATCCAAGAACTCCTCACATGAGTCGAGTTAAAGGTGCGGTATACTGACGGTATGGCCACCATCGACATTGCCAGTCTTAGTCTCGAGGAGCGGCTTCGGCTCCTGGATGAGCTTTGGGAGAGTCTTTCTCGGACGCCGGAGGCGATCCCGCTGACCGAGGCCCAGCGCGCGGAGTTGGACCGGCGGTTGAATGAGCTCAACCGCGAGGGACCAGTCGGCATCCCCTGGGACGTGGTGCTCGATCGGATTCGGGGTCGCGCCCAGTGAGGCAATTGCTCGTCCGCCCCGCAGCCGCCGCGGATATTGAGGAAGCGTATCTGTGGTATGAAAAGCGGCGGGTAGGGCTCGGCGAGGAGTTCTTGACCGTCATCGATTCCCTCCTGGGCGAAATCGTGGCCCATCCAACCACCTATCCGGTAATCTATTGAGAAGCCAGACGGGCGCTTCTCCGCCGATTTCCGTATGCAGTCTTCTTTCGAGTCTACGGTGAAACCGTTGTCGTCCTTGCATGCATGCACGCACGGCGCGATCCTACCCGCTGGAAGGCTCGCATCTGATTAAGGACTAGCTTTCCCAGATTCGGGCGACCGCGAGTTTCAACCCTGGGAACGTTGATAAAAGGGAAGGGCTACCACTTCAGCGACTGTGCCGGATGGGAACCCCAGTTTTGTTCCAGGTTCCGAGACTTCGCGGCGGAGGTAAGCCATGGCTACCGTCTTGCCCAGTGTTGGAGCCACGCAGGAGCTGGTGACTTCGCCGATCTCTCTGCCCTCTCGAACCAGCTTCTCGCCTGAGGGCGGTGGAACCTCTGACTCCACGATGAGTCCCATTAGTTTCCAGTTCACGTGCCCGCGGCTTCGGGCGCGCTCCACGATTTCCTGACCAACGTAGCAGCCCTTGTTGAAGCTCAAGGCATTCCACAATCCCGCTTCGTTGGGAATGGTGTCCTCGCCCAGTTCTTGACCGTAGCGGGGGATTCCAGCTTCGATCCGCAGAGTTTCCAGCGCCTGTGTCCCGCAAGGGAGCGTGCCGTAGGTGGGAGCTTGGCCACAGGCGGCGCCCCAAACCGCCAGCAGGCCCTTTGCGCCCACCCAGACTTCATAGCCCTCCTCACCGGTGCTGCTCGCGCGCACCACGCGCACAGGGATGCCCGCGTAGTTGGTGGCAAAATGATCAAATTCCTTCATCGCGGGAAGGTTGATGTGCAGGGTTTTTTCAAGCAAAGGGCGGGAGCGCGGTCCCTGAAAGGCGAGAGCGTAAAGGTCCAGAGGTTCGAATTCTACCTGATCCCCGATGACGTAACGCTTGAGGCCCAGCAGCGCCTTGTCGCGCAGGTCGGCGTCGGTATCGACGAAAAACCGGTCTTCGGCGCAGTAAAGGCGCATATCTACCAGGATATGTCCTTGGGGGTTCAGTAAGGTGGCGTAAGTTCCCTGGCCGGAAGCAAGCCGCTGGATGTCGTTTGAGACCATGCGGTGAAGGAACTTGGCATGGTCCCGGCCCTTCATGGCGAACTTGCCGCGAAAGGAGAAATCAAACAGCCCGGAGGCCTCGCGCACTGCTTGGTGCTCCCCAACAGGATCGGTGAAACGCCAGGGAACAAGCCCGCCATGATAGTCGCCCAGCGCGGCGCCCTGTGAGAGGTGGTAGTCAGCCAAGGGTGACGTGAACAGAGATGAGTCCATTTGTTATAGAAACTGGAAACTGGAAAATGGAAACTCGAAATTCGACTCTTGGTGTCATTCCGATCCCGCAGTCGCGGGAGAGGAATCTCGCTCTGGTCTGAAACGGCTCCCACCACGCAGCTCCCAGGGGGTAAGCGGAAAAAAGAACCAGAGCTAGATTCCTCGCTGCGCTCGGAATGACAATCTCTAGTTTCTATTTTCCGATTTCGAGTTTCGAACTCCGAGCTACAGAAAGCCGAGTTGAAGCTTGGCAGCCTCGGACATCATCTCTTTGCTCCACGGCGGATCCCACACCACATCGACTTTGACACTCTTGACGCCGGGAAGCACGGTAATCTTGTCTTCGACTTCTCCCGGGAGTGAGCCGGCAGCAGGGCAGCCCGGCGCGGTCAGCGTCATCTTCACAGATGCATGGCCGGAGGTGTCCACCTTGGACTCATAGATCAACCCGAGGTCGTAGATGTTCACCGGAATCTCCGGATCGTAGCAGGTGCGCAAGGCCTCAACCATCTTGTCCTGAAGCGCGATGGCTTCCGAAACCGTCAGGGAGGTTGGCTCGTCCATGGCCTATTTCACTCCGTCGTCGCCACTTTCTGGGCGCCATCGAGCGCGCTGCGAAGTGTGTGCCACACCAGGGTGGCACACTTGACGCGGACCGGAAACTCGCAGACTCCGGAGAAAGCGGCCAGTTTCCCCAAGGCCGGAGTCTCGCCCTCAGCGTGGGTTTTGCCGGTGACGAGGTCGTGAAAGGTCTCGAAGAGAGCCTCAGCCTGGGCTCGCGTCTTGCCCTTTAGAATTTCCGTCAAGATCGACGCGGAGGCTGTGGAAATAGCACAGCCGGTACCTTGGAAGCTGATGTCGGTAATTCGGTCGTCCTGGAGTTTCAGATAAACCGTGAACCTGTCGCCGCAGAGGCGATTGTAACCGTCCGCGTGCCGGTCGGCATCCGGCATGGGATGAAAGTTCCGCGGTTTCTTGCTGTGATCGAGAATTAGTTCCTGATAAAGTCCTTCGAGTTCTGCCATAGGAATAAGTCCAAAGCCGATAGTTAAAGGTCAAAAGTTACAGCTTACCCAAAAAGAGCCTTCACTCTTTGGATGCCTCCGGCCAGCGCGTTGATCTCCTGCTTGGTGTTGTAAAAAGCCAGCGAAGCGCGCACCGTGGCGGGCACGCCGAAGCGGTCCATGACCGGCTGAGCGCAATGGTGGCCGGTCCGAACCGCGATACCCTCGCGGTCCAGAATAGTCCCCACGTCGTGGGCGTGCACGCCTTCCAGAACGAATGAAATGACGCCAGCCTTCTCGCGTGCCGTGCCGATGATCCTGACGCCGGGGATCTGGCTGATGGCCTCGGTAGCATAAGAAAGCAGTGCATGCTCATAGGAGGTGATGTTGGCGAGGCCTACCTCGTTGACATAGTCAAGGGCGGCGCCAAAACCGATAGCGTCCGCGATATTGGGCGTCCCCGCTTCAAACTTATAAGGGATCACATTATAGATGGTCTTCTCAAAGGTCACGGAGCTGATCATATCACCGCCGCCCTGAAAAGGAGGCATCGTCTCGAGGAGTTCGGCCTTGCCGTAAAGCGCCCCAATCCCCGTCGGCCCAAAAACCTTGTGGCCTGAGAGTGCATAGAAGTCGCAGCCGAGTTCCTGAACGTCAACCTTCATGTGAGGCGTGGCTTGTGCGCCATCCACGAGCACCGGAACATTCATGGCATGGGCCCTCTGGATGATCTGGCGCACGGGATTGATGGTGCCCAGGGCGTTGGATACATGGGCGACAGCGACCATGCGGGTGCGGGCGTTCAGGAGCTTTTCAAATTCCTCCAGCATCAGCTCGCCGCGGTCGTTGATCGGGGCCACGCGCAGGATGGCATTTTTCTCCTCGCACAACATCTGCCAGGGAACGATGTTCGAGTGGTGCTCCATGGCAGTGATCAGGACTTCATCACCTGCCTTCACGTTTTGCCGCCCGTAGGTTTGCGCGACGAGGTTGATGCCCTCCGTGGTTCCGCGCACGTAGACGATCTCCCGCGAATCGGGAGCGTTCAGGAAACGCTGGATTTTTATCCTCGCACCTTCGTAGGCCTCCGTCGCGCGCTCGCTCAACAGATGTACGCCGCGATGCACGTTGGAGCAGTCGTGTATGTAAAAGTCAAGAATGGCATCGATCACTTTGGCCGGCTTCTGGCTGGTGGCTGCGTTGTCGAGATAGACGAGCGGCTTCCCGTGCACCTTCTGTTTCAGAATCGGGAAATCCTCCCGAATGCGCTTCACATCGAAGGGGGGAGTGGATGATTCGCGGGCGGGTATTTGGATCGCTTCGTGCGTGGTGGCCATCATCCCTCCTCGGCCCGCTGGCCCCTCGCCAGACGAGCAAATAAACCTTCCCTCAGCCGTTCGCGCAGGGGTGCATACTTGATCCGCTCCAGGACGTCGTTGGCAAAGGCGTAAGTGAGCAGGTCGCGCGCTTCCTGACGGCCGATTCCGCGGGAACGCAAATAGAAGACAGCTTCCGGATCGATTTGCCCGATGGTGGCGCCGTGCGTACACTTGACGTCGTCAGCGTAAATCTCCAGCGCCGGTTTGGTATCGATGATGGCTTTTTCGGAAAGCAGGAGGTTTTTGTTGCTTTGTTTGGAATCGGTCTTTTGCGCATCCTTGCGGACAATGATTTTGCCGTTGAAGACTGCGGAGGACTCTCCATCCAGAACGCCTCGATAGACTTCCCGGCTGCTACAGTGCGGCTTGGCGTGGTCCAGGGTGGTTTGGTTGTCTATGTGTTGGCGGCCGGTGACAACGTACAGGCCGTCGAGTGTTGCCTCGGCGCCCTCGCCATCCAGAACGGACATCACTTCTTCGCGCACAAGAGCCCCGCCGATTGCAACGGAATGTGTGGCGACGTTGCTCGAGCGCTCCTGGTGGAACTGGAGCCGCCCAAAGTGGAACGCCGTTTCGCTTTCTTGCTGAATCCTGTGGTACTGGAGGACAGCGCCTTCACCCACCGCGATTTCGGTCACGGCATTGGTGAAGTAAATCCCTTCGGGCGTCAAGCTCCTGGCGCCTGCCGGCCTGAAGAGGGGCGCTGCGTCCGGTCCTACGTACCCTTCAATGATGCTGGCCTGGCTTTCTCGTCCGACCATAATCAGGTTGCGGGGATAGGAAACCGTGGGAAGCCCGCTGGCCTCGGAAACGTAGAGCAGGTAAATGGGCCTGTCAAGAACTACCCCTTTGGGGATCTCAACGAACGCCCCGTCCTCGAGGAAGGCCGTATTCACTGCCACAAACGCATGCTGCCTGTAATCCGCAGCGTAACGGGTCAGGTGGCCTCTTAGAGTTTCCCCGTCACTCGCCAGGGCTTCCGCCAGGCTGCCGGCCTTCACGCCCTTGGGGGGAGCTTCCAGCGTCGAAAGCTGTTTCGAAAAATGCCCATTGATGAAGACGAGCCTGGGGCATCCGAGGTCAGCAAGGGGAAGCCTGCTGATTCGCTCCGCCAACGATGCAGCGGACTCTCCGCGCACTTCGCTGGCGCGCTCGAATGGCACGGCGGCTATGGGTGCGACGTTGGTGTTTCGCCACTCTTCCTGGCGCGTGGTGGGGAACCCCTTCTCAGCAAAACTCTCGATCGCCTCCCTGCGAATTTCATGGAGCCAGGAAGGCGCGCTGGCAGCAAGGCGCTCCTCGATTTCCCTGAAGCTTGAAAGGTAAACACCTTGTTTTTCTTCTATCGCATTCATCAGCTCGGTTCTTCCCTTCTTTCTTGCCGTCCGTAGTCCGTGGTCCGTTGTCCGTTGCCCGAGGTCACACTGACGACTGACAACTGCCCTGACACCTGTCACCTGACACCTGACACCTGCTCTACCTCTTCCAGCCATCCGTAGCCCTTCTCTTCGAGTTCCAGGGCCAGTTCCTTGGTTCCTGACTTCACGATACGGCCGTCGTACAGAACGTGTACGAAATCGGGGACGATGTAATTGAGCAGCCGCTGGTAGTGCGTGACCACAATAATGCTCCGCTCCTTGCTGCGCAGCGCGTTGACCCCGTTGGCCACGATCTTTAGGGCGTCAATATCGAGGCCGGAGTCGGTCTCGTCCAGAATGCCGAGCTTGGGCTCGAGCACCGCCATCTGGAAAATCTCATTGCGCTTCTTCTCGCCGCCCGAAAAGCCTTCGTTTACCGCCCGGGTCATCAGTGTGTCGTCCACGTCCAGCAGCTTCATCTTCTCGCGCAGGAGCACGAGGAAGTCCATCGCGTCATATTCGGGCAGCCCGTGGTGCTTGCGGATGGCGTTGAGCGCCGAGCGCAGAAAATAGGTGTTGTTGACGCCGGGGATTTCCACCGGGTACTGGAAGGCGAGGAAAATGCCTTCGCGGGCGCGCTCTTCCGGCGACATCGCCAGCAGGTCCTTGCCTTCGTAGGTGATCTCGCCGCCCGTCACCTGATAGAGATCGCGCCCGGCCAGCACCTGGGCCAGCGTGCTCTTGCCGCCGCCGTTGGGGCCCATGATGGCGTGAACTTCGCCGGTGTTCACTTCCAGGTCAATTCCGCGCAGGATTTCTTTACCCTCCGCCGTCGCGTGCAGGTTTTTAATTTGAAGCATCACTTCTCCTTCGCTAGAAACTCGAAAATCGAAAACCGAAACTCGAAATTGTTTAGGGCACAAGCGCTCTTGCCTGTATCGCCCTCTCCCCCTTGGGGGAGAGGGTGGACCGCGACCGACGCTTTCACCAGCCGGCGCGGGCCGGGTGAGGGGGTCCTGAGGTTGGTGCCGTCTCTTTGAAGACCACGTCGAGTGTGTCGCTGTCCTCGAAATACTGAATTCTCATGCCAATTCCCCCTTCACCATTTACTATTCACCATTCAGCATTACCCCACGCTTCCTTCCAGGCTCACGCCCAGCAGCTTCTGGGCTTCGACGGCGAACTCCATAGGAAGTTCCTTGAAGACCTGTTTGCAGAAACCGTTGACGATCATGGAAACAGCATCTTCCGTGGAAATGCCACGCTGGCGGCAATAGAAAATCTGGTCCTCGCCGATCTTCGAGGTGGAGGCCTCGTGTTCCACTTGGGCGGTGGAGTTCTTCACCTCGAGATACGGGAAGGTGTGGGCGCCGCACTTGTCGCCAATCAGCAGCGAGTCGCACTGGGAGTAATTGCGCGCCCCCCTGGCCCCGCCCAGAATCTTTACCATGCCGCGGTAGCTGTTCTGCCCGTGGCCGGCGGAGATGCCCTTCGACACGATGGTGCTCTTGGTATTCTTGCCGATATGGATCATCTTGGTGCCCGTGTCGGCCTGCTGGTAATTGTTGGTGACGGCCACGGAGTAGAACTCACCGACCGAGTTGTTCCCCTGGAGGATGCAGCCGGGGTACTTCCAGGTGATGGCGGAGCCGGTCTCGACCTGTGTCCACGAAATCTTGGAGTTTACGCCCTGGCACTTGCCGCGCTTGGTTACGAAGTTATAGATGCCGCCCTTGCCGTTCTTGTCTCCGGGGTACCAGTTCTGAACCGTGGAATACTTGATCTGGGCATTATCCAAAGCGACAAGCTCGACCACGGCGGCGTGGAGCTGGTTCTCGTCCCGCATGGGCGCGGTGCAGCCTTCAAGATAACTGACATAGGCGCCTTCATCGGCAACAATCAGAGTGCGCTCGAACTGGCCGGTTTCCCGCGCGTTAATGCGGAAATAGGTGGAAAGCTCCATCGGGCAGCGCACGCCCTTGGGCACGTAAGCGAAGGAGCCGTCGCTGAACACGGCGGAGTTGAGCGTGGCAAAGAAGTTGTCCGTATAGGGAACCACTGACCCGAGGTATTTCCGCACCAGCTCCGGATGCTCGTGCACTGCTTCCGAGAAGGAACAGAAGATGATGCCCAACTCGCCGAGCTTCGCCTTGAAGGTCGTCGCGACCGATACACTGTCAAACACCGCATCCACCGCCACGCCGGCAAGCAATTCGCGTTCTCTCAGCGGGATTCCGAGCTTGTCGTAAGTTCTCAAGAGCTCCGGGTCGATTTCCCCGGGCTTCTTTGTTCCCGTCCCCTTGGGCGCGGAAAAGTAGCGGATGCTCTGATAATCAATCGGACCGTACTTGACGTTTGCCCAGGTAGGCTCCTTCATGGTGAGCCAGTGCCGGAAGGCCTTCAGTCGCCACTCGGTTAGCCACTCAGGCTCGTGCTTCTTGGCCGAGATCAGGCGGATGACGTCTTCGTTCAGCCCCGGCGGAACCGTTTCCTGTTCGATGTCGGTGACAAAACCATACTTGTATTCTTGGGTTGCCAGGATTTCAACTTCAGATTGCGGCGTGGCCATCAAAACTCCTCCTCAGGATTGCTCACACGTGACAGCGCTCGACCACCGGGGCCGGCGCGGCGCTGCTCTGTTGGACAAGGCGGGCCCCCAGACCGGGGATAAGCGCTTCCAGTGCAATCGTCTTCGCTTTCATTACGGCCCTCCCTCGACGCGGAGCTGCACCAAGCTTGAGTTGTCGCCTATGAGGCTCGAAACTGTAACATCACTTAGCGCCTTTACGATGGCGTCGTTCACTTTGCGCAACGGCTCCCGCACCGTGCACCTCGTCATCTGATGGCATTCACTCCGGTCGGTTACGCAGGAGGTGATGACCAGCGGGCCCTCAAGGGCCCGGATGACCTCAAAGGCGTTGATTTCTGAAGGATCCTTGGCCAGAGCATATCCACCGTTAGTTCCGTGCTGAGATGCCAGCAAGCCGATCTTCGCCAGTCTTTGGAGAATCTTGGCGACCAACTCTGTCGGCATTCCATATGTTCGGGCGATCTCCCTGGCGCTGCACGCTGCGTGTGGTGGCTGTGAGGCCAAATGCCTTAAGGCAATCAATCCGTAGTCCGCTTTTTTCCCAAGCCTCAACATTTCTATATCCGATTCTTTAAGTCGTATATATCTTAACTCCCTCTCGTTTTCGTGTCAAGTTGTTTTTCATGATTGACGTTCCTCACCTGGGAGTATGCGTTGCGCGTTAAGCGATGCTTACAGTAGTGACCAAGCAAGGAGCGCGTTCAAGCCATAATCCGGCATGTTTGAGCCGGTCGCGGGGAACTCCGCCAGACTGCGGATGGGATGGGGTTCGGCCCAAAGCGCGGGCGTGCGCTCTTCTTTGAAGCAAAATGGCCGGAGGCGACATGATGGGAAGCAGCCTATGGAGGGCTTGACCCTTGAGGGGCACAATTCGTCGCCTCCGGCCGGGTTACTTCTATTATCGGCTGAACGCTTGACGAGCTTAATCAGGCTGATGCAGAGAAAGAAGGTGGGGCTGGCAGTCTGACCGCAGCGACGAGTGACTCGCCGTGGAGTTGATGCTGCAGACTGTCCAAGGCCGCATCGAATTGCCTTTGGAACACACTTACGAACGCCGTCACGCAAAGGTGCATGGGCGCGCAGACTATCAAATCCGTGGATTCCGGCAGTCGCCTTCAGGGCAAATGTTCCAAGCTAGCGGTGACACATTCTGTCATGCCGTTTCGACAAAATAGGGCAGGAAGCGCCTCCTTTTTCACCAGGGACGAAAACATCGCCCCAGGAAGTTTGTAACACCTTGATAAGACGATGGTTGTTATCTGCAAGGGAGAAGCCTCCAAAAATCTCAGATGGCAGGCAAAGTGCTCCAAATCCAACGCTATTAACGTATTCCCTTAGTGCAACGAAGGAGGAAGTAATGAAGAAGAGTTCACGAGGATTTTCACTGATTGAGTTGCTGATCGTAGTTGCGATCATTCTAATCATTGCCGCAATTGCTATCCCGAACCTGCTCCGATCGCGGATCGCGGCCAACCAAGCCTCAGCGGTGGGCTCGCTCCGCACGCTCAACACCGCAGAGGTCACCTATGCTACTACCTACAACACGGGCTACTCTGCGACCTTGGGCGACCTGGGCCCAGCTGCAGCGGGTGCCTCAAGCACCACACCTGTCGCTACTGCCGCAGGATTAGTTGACGAGGTTCTGTCGGGGTCGGCAGCAGGAGGACCCACCGCCACAACGAGTTCGAAGAGTGGTTATACGTTCACCTACGTTCCGGGCGGGACGGATACGAGTGGCAAGATTAACACTTACTATTTCACCGCCACGCCGATCAGTGTGGGAACGACTGGGACTAACTTCTACTACACCGACCAGTCTGGCGTAATCCGCCAAAACAGCACGGCGGTAGCCGGCTCAACCGACTCGCCACTGGCTGGCTAGGCTGAACACGGAAGCCGCGACAATCCAAGCGTTGGGGGAGGGCTGGAAGAGCCTGTGTGAAAACCGTCTTGCCCGGATGTGGAGCGCCGCTCGATCTGTTCCGGCGGCAGGCAGACGGGCGCTAGAGCGGAAGTTTTCAGAGAGGCAGGAAAGCCCTCCGTTTTTTTGGTAGTGCGGAAGAGCCAAGCTGGTCATGAGCCATTTTAGTACCCCTGGCGGGGTCCTGATCTTCTCCGCAAGTTCCGAGTCGTAACCTTTTCTCTCTGGCTTTCAACTTGTCTTTGGCCAACCGCGGCCGCCACAAAACGCCAGGTTCTCGGCGCGGAATATCGATGGCAAGTATTCGATCCTTCGTGGTGGTGTTTAGGCCCCCACCTCAGGTTCCCGCCGAAACAGGATTTTGATGCCCTCCCTCCAGCCGTCGTTGATTCCCACCTGAATGATGCGGATGGCCGAATCCAGATATCGGAGCATTCGCCCGGTGGTGGAATGAAAGCGAAAGGCGGGGGAAACCAGATAAACCAAAGGCGCCGAATCGGCGAGTTCGATCCCCGGGAAATAGCCGAATTCCTGAAACTGGCCACGCTCTTGCAGCCACTTGACGCGCAGCCAGTAGTCGAGACCCTGGAGGGGAAGGTTGATATCCTCCTGTACTTTCAACTCCAGCACGGCCAGGCGACCGCTTCGCGTTGCCGAGAGAATATCGATTACTCCCCTATCCATCCCCGAAAATGCCGGGACCTGGGGATAGATACAGGTGGGCAAGAGCGCCGGGTCAAGCTTAGTGATATCCCCCACCACCATACTTTCGAGCCAGCGCTCGGACTGGAGCCGGCAGAGATCACTTGAGGAACTGGGGCTTGCCGCGCAGCGAATACTCAGCGCCATCTCCAGGAACTGACGAAGTTCGGCGTGGCTGCCTTCCTCGAGTCGGCGGGCGTTGCCCGGCAGGCCAAAAGTAATGCGCGGCGCCAGCAAACCCTCGATGCGTGCCACCTCCAGGCCCAGGACCCGAATCGAGAGCGCCGCGGCTGCGGGGTCTGCTACCACGTCAACCTTGGCGAGGAGTTCACCCAGCAGCCGCGAAAGCAGTTCGCGATGGCGCTCGATCAAGTCTGTGGCCAGACGGCGCGGAGTGAGTCGCGTTGCGACGTTGCCGTAATCCCTCCAATCGATAACCCTTGGCCGCTCCTCCTTCACGGACCACTCGAGAACCTCCACCTGCACGGCGCGATGGTTGAGGTAAGCGGCGCGATGAGCGCTCGTTTCCGCCGTCTGGGGCGGGAAGATCAGTTTCAATCCCGGGTAAGTGACGCGGTCCGAGCGGCTGCGCAGCCAATCCAGCCAGATCAGTCCGAAGGCCAAGGCCCCGTCGGCAGCGGCGGGGGATTCACTTTCTCCCAGGCCCAGAAAAGCCCAGGCTGTCCGGCCCTGCCGGGCCACACCTCTCGTGTACCACGCTGAGAACGAGTGTTCCCGGTCAGATCGGTGACTGACGCGCTCCAAGCTCCAGCCTGGGTATTGCCGTGAAAGCAGGGCGAGCAGTTGTTTCTGGAAGCTCTCGCGCGCCGCTGCCTTATCGCCAGCCGGGACGCGATGCGCCTCGCGGAATTCTAGAGTGAGGGTTTCGCGACCTGCCGCCTTGCGCGCGAACAGGCCCAGCTGCTCAGCATCGCGGTAGGCGATATCCTCCACCCGGCGACTCACCGAGCGCGCGGCGTTCCAGGCCGTAAAAATCAGCTTGCCGAATTCCACCGTCAGGCGCCACTCGCTGGCGGATAGGTCAAAGAGTTCGACCTCATCTTCCACCACCACGGGATGACGGAGAGACTTGATGAAGAGTTCGATTTCGTCCCGCAATTTGTGAAGAGATTCGCTCTCGCGTGGTGTTGGCATGGGCCTTCACTTCTTTTTGGAGTGCAGCAGCTTGCTGCCGCTTTTCTCCCGCGAGCTTGCTCGCGCTTCAACAGTCCTAGTGCCACGATCTGGTGCACGGCCAGCAAGCTGTCCTGAGGAAAAGCGGCAGCAAGCTGCCGCACTCTAAAGCCATCATGACACCGGCGGATGATCCAGGATCGTTTCAGTCGCCGGATCGTAATAGAGCTTCTTACCCGCCCAGAAGGACTGTGCTGCCGCAATGCACGCCAGCGAGTGCGCGTAGCCGTCGCTAACGGTGGAGCGCGGTTGCTGGCGACTCCGCAGGCATTCGAACCAGTTTTCCATGTGGTTCAGGTCGAGGTCTCCCATCCCCCTGGGCGGCAGCGTCTTGTCCCCGGGAAGCAGGACCTCTCTTTCGGCGCGTAGCTGGTCGATATCAGGGTTATCTTCGTGGTTGCCTTTCTCTTCCACCAGTTTATATCGAGGGCTACCCTCGCCGCCCACGTTCATCAGGGTCGCCTTCTTTCCCATATAACGTGTAAAGCTGGGCGCATCGTTACCAAAACTGGTCGAATAGCTGACCATGAACCCCTTGGGATATTCGAGCAGCGCCTGGAAGGTGTCCGGATTCTGACGACCGTCTCGCCAGGCAAAGATCCCCCCGTGGGCCACCACGGACTGCAAATGCCTGTCACCCATAAACCAGTGGACAAGGTCGATGGCGTGGCTCATCCATTGGTCGACGATGCCACTGGAGAACTCCTTGTAGAGCCGGAATTCAAAATAGAGTTGCGGGTCGAAGGGACGAGGCGGCTTGGTCATCAGCCACTTGCGCCAGTCGGTATCTTCTGCCCGAAGTTGGTTCACTTCACGCCGCCCCCGCCAGCGTGGCCCGTGATAGTTCCACACGGTTTCCACCTTGCTCACCTCGCCCAGGGCCCCCGTCTGGATGAGTTCGCATGCCGCCTGCGGGTACGGTTCGCTGCGATGCTGCGTGCCCACCTGCACAACCAGTGGCTTTTGCAGCACCGCATCGCGCGCCGCCTTGACCTCCTCCAGGACGTTCCCCATGGGCTTCTCCACGTAGGCATCTTTCCCGGCCTCGGCAACCAGCTTCAGGATAGGGGAATGCGAATGTTCGGGCGTGGAAATCAGAACCGCATCAACGTCCTTCAAAAGCAGAAGATCCTCGAGATACTGGAATTGTCGCGGCGGCCTGCCGTAGTAAATCTTATTAGCCGAGACCGCTCTCTCCCGATTCACTTTCCAGAGGTCGCAGACGGCGGTCATCTCAACGTTATGTTTTGCCCTCAGCCGGGAGACAATCCAATCCAACTCGCCCCCGCGACTTCCAACTCCGATGTGCCCTAGCGAGACTCGATCGTTGGCGCCCAGGATGCGCCCATAGGAAGCCGCCGTGGCCCCCAGGGCGGTCCCGGCCAGCATCGAAGCAGTGCGATTGAGAAACGACCTGCGGTTGATGGTGTTTTCCGGCTTTTCAAGCATCGTATCCTCCAGGGGTTGAGGTTGGGGAACATCTTACATCAGATTGCCGATTGTCGATTGCCGATTGATGACTGTCCATTGCCGATGGACATCGGAAGGTGTTGCCATACGACTCTTTCAATCGTCAATCGTCAATCAGCAATCGGCAATTCCGCTTAATTGCTGGGGATGCGGGGGAAGGAGCGCGGGATGATGCCTATTCCTTCCTTCACCGTGATGATCTGGTTGATGGGGAGGTTGGTGAGCTTGTCCACGGTTCCGCTCGGCCAGGTGATTTCCAGCCGTTCGATGCTCTTGCGCTGCCCCAGGCCGAAGTGGACGCGCGGATCTTGGGCGGACATGTAACTCATGCCGCCTTTCCTCTGCTGGTATTGAGTAAATCCCTCGGAAACCAACTTCAGCGCCGCGCCCACGCCGTCGCGATTCGACTTGGTTCCTACCAGCATCACTTCCAGCCAGTTGTTGGCGTTGCCGCCGTCGTTGCGCAGGAGCTGGGGATAGCCCCCGCTGACGGAAATGGCGATGTCCAGGTCGCCGTCGTTATCGAAGTCGGCAACCGCCGAACCGCGTCCCACGATGGGCTTCATGAAGTCCGGACCCAGGAGTTCCGAAACCTTCTCGAATTTCCCCTGGCCGAGGTTGCGGAACATGAGCTTGGGTTCCATGAAGGTTTCTTCGCTGTGATAGAGGCTGATATTATCCAGCATTGACCCATTAACTTGAAATATATCAACCCAGCCGTCGTTATCGTAGTCAAAGAGCTTGGTACTGACCCCGCTCAGCAAGAGCGCTTTGTTCCCCATGCCAGAGCTGTAGGTCGCGTCGTCGAAGGTCTGGTCGTGGTTGTTGCGGTAGAGGCGATTCAACTCGAAATCCAGGTGGGTCACGTAGATGTCGAACCAGCCATCCCCATTCACGTCCGCGGCGTCGGTGCCCATGCCGGCCTCGTATTTCCCGTCTTCGCTGGCCGCCACTCCGGACATGAAGGAAACATCCTCAAACGTCCCGTCCTTCTTGTTGATGAAGAGGGTATTCGGCCAGGTGTCGTTGGCCACGAAGACGTCCGTCCAGCCGTCATTGTTGAAGTCCGCGAGCACCACACCCATCCCTTTAACCTCGGGGATGCCGATCCCCGATTTCTCGCTCACGTCGGTGAACGTGCCGTCGTGGTTGTTGTGATAGAGCTTCAGTCGCAGCCCTCGATAGTTGTCCGGATGGCAGTAAGCGCGGTAGCCGGGCCGGTGCTCGCCGCACCAGAGGTTGTTCTTGGGCGACCAGTCAATATAGTTGCAGACCAGCAGGTCGAGATAGCCGTCCTTGTCGTAATCGAACCAGCCCGCGCTGGTGGACCACTGGCCCTCGTCGCCGACGCCGGCTTTGGCGGTCACGTCCGTGAAGGTGCCGTCCCCGTTATTGTGGTAAAGGATGGCCCGGCCGTAGCCGGTGACGTAAAGGTCGGGATAGCCGTCGTTATCATAGTCGCCCACTGCCACGCCCTGCCCATAGAGGCCCTCGGCGCCCACACCCGCCTTTTCGGTCACGTCCGTAAAGGTCCCATCGCCATTGTTACGATAAAGGGCGGAGCGCAGCGGGTGCGGAGGCTTGTACCACTCGGTCTCCGCCGTCTGCACAAAATAAAGGTCCATCAATCCGTCCTGGTCGTAATCAATCCAGCCCAGGCCGTTGCCCATGGTCTCGAGATAGTTTTTTTCCGCAGTGAAAGTATGGTCGTGCTGGAAGGTGATGCCAGCGGCCTGGCGGACGTCCGTAAAGCGGACCGGTACGGAGATCGAGGGGGTCTTGGCCGTCTCGGCGCTCAGGAATTCCAGCGCCACAACGGCGGATGACAAAGCCAGCACCAGTAGGGCTGCCGGAACAAGCCGCCTGCCTTTACTTCCTGAGCGTGAAGAAACCTGGGCCATCTGCTTTCTAGTCAATCGCGAATCTTAACTATAACCTGAAGCCCGACACCTGAAACCTGTTTTTTCGGTTTAATTCGCACCTTTTTGCACTCAAAATTGGGTTCGTTTTGAGTTCGTTTTTCACTCAAAAAGACGCTAAGTCCTGTGTTTCCAATAAGTCCTTAGGTTCGTTCCCTCTATTTAGTATTTTTTTTGCATCTTCCTGCCATTTCCTGCCGCCTGCTGGCCGCTTTCGCATTGCCTTCACGCGCTCTGTGCCGCCGCTCTCCATAGGTCGACTAAGATAGGCTATCATACGCCGCGCCTGGTGTCAAGAGAAAAAGCGCGGGAATGGAAAGCTCAGGATTCAGGATTGGGTGGCACAGCCCGGCGCGTCGCGGGTGGGGCGTACATTGGTTTGTATGTATGCGCCGATTGATCCCGCGTACGCGGGACTGCGCCCAGGATAGCGCAGCGGTTTCTTGGCGGGCGATGAGGCGCCGACATGAAGGGTCCGCCGCGGCGAATCGGCGCCACCCGCGTGATATTTCGCAATTCACCTTCCGCTGACCAGGTTTATGCGAAACTCTTCGAACTAACTCTTGGGAACATCCGAGCGGTTCCACCATCCGCCGCCAAGAGCCTGAAACAAGGCGGCAGTGTCGGCATAACGATTGGCTTGTGCCTGAACGAGGCTAATGACGGCTTGCTGATACGCTTGTTCCGCGCTTAACAGCGCCAGGTAGCTGACGTAGCCGGACTGATACTGTTTTCTGGCCAGGTCGAGGGTGATGCTGGAGGCATCTCTTGCCGCTGCCGCGGCCTTCAAGGCTTCAGCGTCCTGTTGGAGCGCATGCAGCGTGTCAGCGACATTCTGAAAGGCGGTCAGGACGGTACTGCGATATTGTTCGGCGGCCTGAGCAAAAGCGGCTTGCGCGGCGCGCTCGCGATGCCGCAGGGTGCCGGCATCAAAGATAGGCTGGATGATTCCCGCGGTCAAATCCCAAAAGCCATTGCCGTGTGAGAACATCCTGCTGATTGCATCCGGCGAGCTGCCGGCATCGGCGGTCAGAGTAATTGTCGGGATCCGGTTCGCAATGGCTACGCCGATGAGGGCGCTGGCAGCATGGAGGTTCTCCTCAGCCTGACGCACGTCCGGGCGCTGCTCGACGAGTTTCGAAGGAAGGCTCAGCGGCAGTTCCTGCGGCAATTGCAGGCTGGAAAGTTCAAACTTCTCGGCGAAGTCCTTTTGCGGGAACCCGCCGGCCAGGATCGCCAGCGCGTCCCGTTGTTGCGCCAACTGCTTCATCATGGGGGGCATGGTGGCGACGACTTGCGCGAGCTGTGCTTCCTGCGCCGCCACGTCGAGCTCGCTCGCATACCCCTTCGCATACTGTTCCCGTATAATCTTGAGCATTTCGGTGTTGATGGTAATGAGCTCATCGGTGGCTTTCATCTGCCCCCGCAAGGATGCCTCTTGTACGGCTCCGGCGGCGACGTTTGAGCTCAGCGTGATATGCGTGGCGGCCAGGGCAAAACGCGCCTGCTGTGCCTGCGCTTCGAGCGATTCCACGGTTCTCCGGTTGAGACCGAAAACGTCCGGCACAAACGAGACACTCACCTGCGGCGTATAGAGGCTGTAATTCTGGATGTTGGCGTTGAGGGCAGGTGAAAGGTCCTGCGCTGTCCTCGCCCGGGTCACCGCAAAACTTCCGGCAACATTGGGATAGTAAAAACCTCGTTGGGCCAGCACATTTTCTCTTGCCACTAGCAATGCCGCCTGCGCCGCCTTGAGGTCGGGATTGGCTTTGAGCGAGCGCTCAATCAGATCGTCGAGTGCCTTGGAGTGAAACAATGCCCACCACTCTCCCGGAATATCCTTCCCTTCCAGCAAGTGTTGCGCCTCTCCCCCGGCGACGTTGGCCGTGCTGCTGGTGGTCGTTATCGGCGTGGGCGTGTAACCGCCAACATCTGGAGGTGCAGGCTTCTTGAACTTAGGCCCAACCAAGCAACCTGCGGTGAGCAGTAGGGCAGAGGTCGCGATGAAGCGGGCGAAACGCAATATGCAAGTACGAAACATAGGATTGGTTCCTTAGCCGGATGCTGAAAAACGCCTAGCCTGTCGTTCCGAGACACTGCTGTCCGTCAAATTAGCGACTCACGCGAGGGCATAGTGCGGCTCTGCCGCCCTGCTTTGCGGAAAGCCTCCGGCTTTGCGGCCAACGGTGGCCCTTCGTCCTCCTCGGCGCAGGCTGGAAGGCTAAGCCTTCCGGCCTGCGCCGAGGAGGTTATGAGGCATGCACGTCCTTCGGAAAGGCGAAGCCTTTCCGCATATCAGGCGGCGGAGCCGCAGTAATTGCCAACTGTTTTTAAGCATTCTTTTAGGGCCTGCGGATCATTCTGCTCCCGTTGATCGCCCCCGCATTGCTGCTACGTGAGTTCGGCGATGCACCCACGACCGCGGGGTTAGGGCTACGATGGCGCATATTGTTGAACGATGGTGCGGTGGATCGGACGACACTTGGCGTCCGAACAGGCAAAGCGTTGTTGACTGTTTCGTTCGGGATTAATCCGCCTTTCGCCGCACCACCGAATTTGTCTGAACCCGGCTGATGAAGAGCATTTCCAGGCATGGAACGTTGCCGGATATTCGGAAGCTGCTTAGGACGATTTACCTTCTGGGATGTTGGGCCCCCGTGACCCCTCACCCGTCCCGCGCCGGCTGGTAGAAGCGCCGGTCGCGGGACACCCTCTCCCCGAGGGAGAGGGCCTGGAGTTTGTACATTTTTCACGGGGCGAGGAACTGATTCCGGGACGGCGTAACCTGGCCCATGCGCCAACGGCGCCCAGCTCATCAACAGGAAAAGGAGACACGTGGTCTTCATCCCGATTGAACCTCCGATACTGGGTCATGGTCGCGGCCTAGAAATATCATTCTCAGCGAGGGCACAGCGAGAAGCAGCATGACGGGACCGAGCAGCATGCCGCCCACGATCACCGTGGCGAGCGGACGCTGGACCTGGCTGCCGATACCCGTGGAAATTGCCGCGGGAAAGAGGCCAATGCAAGCTGAAAGCGCCGTCATCAGCAGTGGGCGCATGCGCGTAGTTGCGGCGCGGAACATCGCGTCCACGGGCGCCAAGCCCTTAGCCCTTTCGTGTTCGTAGAAAGTAATCATCAGGATACCGTCCATGACGGACACGCCGAAGAGCGAGACGAAGCCGATGGCTGCGGAAATGCTGAAATGGAGACCTGAGATATAGAGGGCAAGGATGCCGCCCACCACCGCGTCAGGGATGCCGGCGAGCGCCAGAAGGGAGTCGCGCAAGTTATTGAACAAGCTGTAGAGCGCCCCGGCAATCAGCACGAAGCTGATCGGTACAATGACCCACAGACGTTCCTTGGCTTCCTGAAGGTCTCCGAACTCGCCCGCCCAAACCAGCCGGTATCCGGGCGGAAGTTTCACATTGTCCGTGATCCGCTTCTGCGCCTCCTCGACCGTGCCGCCCAGGTCGCGGCCCCGGACGCTGAACTTGACCGGGATGAAGCGCTGCACGCTCTCGTGATAAACCCAGGCAGCTCCCGTATCCAGGGTGATCGTGGCCAGTTCGCTCAAGGGTATATAGGCGTTGGCACCGCTGCTGGTTTGATAGGCCACTTTGATGTTGCGGATTTTTTCGATGCTGTCGCGGTATTCCGGCGTATAACGGACGACGAGATCGAACTGCCGGTCGCCTTCCAGGACCGAAGTCGCTACGGCTCCACCCATGGCCGCTTGCACGACCGAGTTGACATCACCGGAATTGAGGCCATAGCGCGCGGCCTTGGCACGGTCCACCTTGATGTTCAAGTTGGGCTGTCCGAGGACGGGGAAGATGCCTAGGTCGGTAATGCCCCGCACCTGGCTCATTTGGTCGCGGACTTGCTCGGCAAGTTTGGTGATGGTCTGGAGATTGGGACCGACGATCTTGACCGAATTGACGCCCTTGACGCCCGAGATCCCTTCCTCGATGTTGTCCTCAATGTATTGGGAGAAATTGAAGACGACTCCCGGCAGCTCGTTACTAAACTCCGCTTGAATCTGGTCAGTTAGCTTATCCTTGGTCAAGCCTTTGGGCCATTCGTCAAAAGGCTTGAGCGGTGCGAAGAGTTCGACGTTGGAGAATGGCGAGGCGTCGCTGCCGTCGTCCGGCCGGCCGTGCTGGGAAAGCACCGTTATGACTTCGGGGTGTCGCAGGAGAATCTCGCGCATCTTTCTCGCGGACGCCTCGCCGTCTTCGAGCGAGAGCGTGATGGGCATGGAAGCGCGAATCCAAAAGTTGCCTTCTTCCAAGTGTGGAAGAAACTCGCTGCCGAGTCTCGGGGCGATCAGAAAGAAGGTTCCCAAAGAAAGGGCAAGTTCCATTCCCACCACGAGAAAGCGATGATTCAGCGAAAAACGCAGCGCAGGATTGTAGATCCGGTGCAACAGGCGGACGACGAACGTCTCGGCTTCCTTTACGCGTTTGGGGAGCAGCAAGGAAGCGATCACGGGCGTGACCGTAAACGTTGCGATCAGGGCGCCGACCAGTGCGTAACCGTAAGTGCGCGCCATGGGGCCGAAGATTTGCCCCTCGACTCCTTGCATGGTGAACAAGGGCACGAAACCGGCCACGGTGATGAGCGCCGAAAAGAGAACCGCCTTGTCCACCTGTATGGCGCTGATCAGAATTAGCCGCAATCGATCCGTCCATCCGTGAACTGCCGTTGCATGTTCCGAGGATCTTGTCGGGTCGGGCCCCCAAGAACCTTTCGCCAGACGCTCGAGCAAGCTTCGTCTTTCCTCCGGGTCGCGTTGAAAATTCTTGAAGATATTCTCGACCAGGATCACGGCCGAATCCACGATGATGCCGAAATCCACGGCGCCCACCGAAAGCAGGTTCGCGCTTTCACCCGTAATCACCAAAAGGATGGTGGCGAAAAACAGCGCGAACGGGATGTTCAATCCCACGATGGTCGCGCTGCGGAGATTGCCGAGGAAAATCCATTGGATCAAGAAGACCAGTAGGCATCCGAAAATCAGGTTGTGCAGAACCGTGTGCGTGGTGATGGCGATCAAGGATGAGCGGTCGTAATAAGGAACGACCCTGACTCCCGGCGGCAGACTCCCATCGTGATTCAGCTTGTCAATGGCCGCTTTGACCTTGGGAATCATGTCGGCGGTCTTTTCCGTTCGCCGCATCACCACGATCGAGCCCACGACGTCGTCCTGCTGGTCGCGGCCCAGAATGCCGAGCCTTGGCCGATAGCCGACTGACACCTTGGCGACATCCCGGACCAGCACCGGGACACCGTTGGCCTGGGTCAGAACCACATTTTCGATGTCATCGACCTTGTAACCCTGCCTCAGATCATCATTGCCACCATCATCAATCAGACCGACGCCACGGATATTGATCGACTGCTGGCCTATGCGGATTTCGCGCCCGCCGACATTAAGGTTGGCGTTGCCCAGCGCCGTCAGGACTTGGGGGACGGTGACGCTGTAGGCCTCCAGCTTGTGAGGGTCCACCTCGACCTGGAATTCCTTGGTGGGGCCGCCCCAACTGTTGATTTGAGCGATACCGGGAATGGTCAACAGCCGGCGCGCCACGATCCAATCTTGAACCGTGCGGAGATTAGTTATTCCGAAGTGCTTTGGGCCGACGACCTGATAACGATAGATTTCCCCAGTCGAGCTGTTAGCTTGGATGGTAGGCACCAGCCCGCCGGGCAGGCTAACGTTTTGTTGCATCGCGACTGATGCTTGGGCGTAGGCGAAGTTGTAGTCCACCCCGTACTTGAAGGTGACGCGCACAAAGGACAATCCATAGAACGAGGTGGAGCGGATGACATCAATGCCGGGCGTGGTGTAGAGCCCAATCTCCGTGGGGAGCGTGTAGTAACGTTCCATCTCCTCGGCCGAGAGGCCCGGGGCCTGGGCGGTAATTTCCAGGATCACGGGCGTTGGATTTGGATACGCCTCAATATTGAGCATCTTGAAAGCAATGAGCCCGGCGCCGGCAAACAACAGCAAGCCCAACACCACAATAGCGCGGCGGCTCAGACAAAATGCGATGAGAGTCTTGAACATGGCGGCTCGTCTCTTAGCCCCAACGGGGCGGCCTATCCCGCCCTGCGGGGCCAGGCCAACGGCCTGGGTCAGAAAAGTCCAGCCCAATTTCCGGTTCTCAAGCCCTGAAAGGGCGTGATTAAAACCGCCGACTCCGCCTCAGCGGCCGGCCGTGTGGATCCCGGAATGCTATTTCGCCCTTTCAGGGCTTGCGGCCACACGGGAGAGGTTCTCGGACCCAGGCCGCTGGCCTAGGCTGAGGTAGTTCGCCCCTTGGGGGCTCGATGGCGCTAGTCGCTGGGTGGCGCTTGCAGCATGTTGCTAAGAAACACGGCGCCGTCTGCCACCACCAGTTCTCCGCGCTGCAAACCCTCGAGAATCTGAACCCGGCCCTCCTTGCGCAGGCCGGTCTTGATGATTCTTTGCACAAAATGGTGGCGATCGGTTGTCACCCAAGCCGTCATGGTGCCGTCGGATTCGCGGACCACGCCATTAGCGGGAAGGGCGGTGGCTTCCACCGGGTCGCGGACGCGAATGACGAAGTTAGCGAGCATTCCGGAATGGAGCTCGTCCTTGGGGTCCGCGATCATGGAACGGATCGTTACTCGATGAGTATTCGGATCCACCGTCTCGTAGATCTTCGAAACCTTCCCCTTAAACACGCGGTCAGGATAGGAGATCACCCGGACTTGGACCGGCTGGCCCAAATGAAACAGCGGGATCTCACTTTCCATGACATTCGCCAGCATCCATTTGATCGAGACGTCAGCCACCGAGTAAGGCGCCGGCAGGTTCCCGGGCTGCACCAAAAATCCAGGCTGCGCGTTCTTCAAGGTGATTTTGCCGGAAATGGGACTGCGCACGACCAGGGCGGGATCGATCTTGCGCGAGGCGATCATTTGATCAATTTCGGCATCCGTCTTGCCAAAGACGCGGACGGCATCGCGCGCTGCTTTGAGCGCGCCTTCCGCGGTTTGTTGATCTGAGGTCGCCTGTTCCTTCTCGCGCTCGGCAATTCCGCCCAGACCCTGGACGCGCGCCAGTTCCTTGTTGGTCAGGACGAAAGTCGCCGCCGCGCCGATCAGCGTTGACTCAGCCTGGATGAGGTCTGGGCTTTTTATTGTGTAGAGGGGCTGGTCCTTCTGAACTTCAGCGCCAAGTTCCCCTAGAGCCTGGATGATAGTTCCCTGGTAAGCCGGGAAAACTTGAACTGACAGGTCTTCGTCGTAATCAATGTTGCCGATCGCTTCCTTCTCAACGGGAAACAGGTAGCTTCCCACCGGTTCGATCTTGATTGAGTTCAGTTGGCTGGGGGACAGCTCCAAGGTCGCTTCGGACGGGGACGTTTTGGATTTTGCACCTGGTTCCTGCGGCGTATTCGTGTTGGTAGCCTGACTACGACTGCGGCCGGATTCCAGGAGTCCCGTGGCGACAACTATCGCCGCGGCCGCCACAAGCACCACGGCAAATCTCTTGCTGATACGAACCGGAAATTTCATCATCTTCCTCCGACCGGCAGAGGTGTTTGGGCATAATGGTCTGGACCCATGAGATGCCGTTCCCTCAGTACCAACCTTTAAGATTAAGGCTCCGCCGCGGCTGTCCTCAAGTTATCCTCTGGGCAGCCAAGCCTATCTCTCGGACACTATCTTTCGGCCAAGTTGGGACTATCTTTTGGTCATCAGTGCAGCGGTCGGCGGGTGCTTTTGGTAAAATTGTGGACGGCGGTCGGTGCGTTTCGCGCGAAAGCGTCGGCGGGCGTTATGCGGGCGGTAGCGAAATGTTTTCATTCTTCCAACGGTTAAGCCGCGCCAAACTTCTCTTCGTCGCCGCGATGATGATTTTGATCGTGGCCCTGATCGATTGGCGTGTCGAACTGAACGTCTCTTTTGGCTTTCTCTATCTTTTCCCCATGCTGATCGTGGGGAGCTGCCTGCCGCGCTGGCAACTCGCCATACTGGGTGGATTGTGTACGTTTCTGGCAGAACGCTTTGCCCCCTTTTGGACTACGTGGGATCTGGCAGCAGGGATTCCCCGCGACATCTTCATGTTCGCTGCCTACTTTGGCACTGCGCTCTTCGCTCATGAATCCGCCAAAAACCGGCGACTCACGGCGCAGCACGTACGAGAGGTCGAGCAAGAGGCTCTGTTGCGGCGTGACGCTGAACAGCAGTTGAAGGCACTCATCGAAAGCAGCCCCGCAGCTATCCTGACCGTGGATTCTGCCGGTAGAATCCTGATGGCCAATCAGGCCGCCCATCGCTTGCTGGGCTTTGAGCCCGAGACCTTGCCGGGCGAGTCCATCAAGGATTTCCTCCCGCCCTTGGCCAGAGTGCGACCGGCCGAGGAATCCACGCCCAGCTTCCGTACCGCGATGCAGTGCAGTGGCCGGCGTCGAGATGGGGATGTGTTTCTCGCCGACGTTTGGTTTTCCACTTACAAGACAAGCGCCGGGCCAAGGTTGGCGGCCATGCTCGTCGACAGCTCCGAGGATCTTCGCGACAAAGAGGAATCCAGCCTCCATCACCTCATCGTTGCGTCACGCTTGGCCGTGGGAGCCGTATCGCACGAAATCCGGAACGTATGCGGCGCCATCTCCGTGGTCTGCGAAAATCTTTCGCGCGATCCCGAGCTGGCACAAAGCGAGGACTTCCGCGCCCTGGGGAATCTGGTGGAAGGCCTGGGAAAAATCGCAACCCTTGAGCTTCGACAAAGCGCGGGAAGCGAGGAGGTGGCTCCTGTGGACCTTGGCTCGGTACTTGACGAATTGCGCATTGTGACCGAGCCTTCGTTGCGAGAGTCGGGTGTGCTCGTTCGCTGGCACGTGCCCAAAACCTTGCCCCGGGTGTGGGCGGAGCGCCATAATCTTTTGCAGGTGCTCCTGAACCTCACCAAGAACAGCCAGCGTGCCATGGAGGACCAGGAGCGGAAGGAGTTCAGAGTCAGCGCGGGCGTAGAAGGTGAGCGGGTCGTGGTGCGAGTCCGCGATACCGGTCACGGCATTCCCAACCCTGAACGTTTGTTTCAACCGTTTCAGGAAGGGGCAGAAGCCACCGGGCTGGGCTTGTACCTCTCGCGGGCTTTTGTAAGGACATTTAACGGTGACCTACGGTACGAACCAGAACCAGCCGGGTGCTGCTTCGCTGTGGACCTCGTACCTTTCGCAGACCTGCGGGACGAAGACAGAGCGCAAGAAAGAAATGGATAAAATCAGGATTCTCTTACTGGACGATCACTCTCTCTTTCGAGAAGGCCTCAGCCGGCTGTTGGCGGGCGAGCCTGATTTGGTGATGGCAGCTCTTTGCGCATCGGTGAGTGAAGCCACCGATGTGTTGCGCCGGAAGCCCATTGATCTTGTCCTGCTGGACTATGACCTCGGGAAAGAGCGGGGCTTTGAGTTCATTACCCAAGCCCGGCAGGCGGGCTTCGAGGGACGGTTCCTCATGGTCACCGCAGGGATGAGTGACGCTGAATCCGTACAGGCGCTCGGCTTGGGCGTGGGGGGAATCTTTCCAAAGCACAGTTCGCCAGCGCTCCTCAAGCAGGCCATTCGCAAGGTCATGGCAGGAGAAACTTGGTTGGATGAAAACGCGATTCAGTCCTTGGTCAGGGTGTCAAAACACCCGCAGGGGGCGGACCAGACCACACCGTTTACGGAACGGGAGACTCAGGTGCTGCACGGGGTGTTTGAGGGACTCAGCAATAAGGAAATTGGTGCGCGTCTCGACATCTCCGAGAGTTCGGTGAAAGCCGCTCTCCAACAACTGTTCCAGAAGACAGGTGTGAGGACCCGCAGCCAGCTCGTGCGGATTGCACTGGAGGAACACGGCGCCCGCTGGAAGTAGAACCAAAAGCGCAGCGCAATCGCCGCGATGGACTTCTTAAGGGCGCCGGACCGCCGCCCGAACTGGAACTGACTATCGCATACTGCAAGACTTCCCTGGCAGGTCGTGTGAACGGGCAGCGCGGACCTGCGACATTCCCGGAGAATCCTTCTCGTTATTCTTCACCGAGGGCAGTTCTTCTTGCCGCGCGCGCGGCCAAATGGTCCCGGCCGAGCTTTACAAAGCCCAGGAACCGGCGGGCCAGTTCGCCAATCCGGTCCTGCTGTTGACGGTGGATCGCGTCAGGAGGGATCAGTTCACGGCCCACGCCGAGCGCTATGGCCCCCGCAAGGATGAATTTGGTTGCGTTCAGTTGATTCACGCCGCCTGAGGCGATCAGTGGAATGTGAGGGAACATCCTATGGAGGGATCCAATGTAGGTTTCACCGCCAATCTGGGCGCAAGGGACGACCTTGACGAAATCCGACCTCGCCTCCCATGCGGCCATCACCTCCGTCGGGGTCAGCGCTCCAGGAATCGTCACAATCCCCTCTAGCGCCGCGAACTCGGTCACTGCCGGATGAAGCCCGTCGCCGGTCAAAAACTGCGCTCCCGCATCAAGGCACTGACGAGCGGTTGCCACCTTCCTCACACCGCCCGCCCCCACGACCATGCGGGGATGGTTCTTCACCAGGTGCGAGATGACCTGCGTGGCTTGGGGCACGGTTAAGGTGATTTCGATGACCGGAATCCCGCCCTCCGCGACCGCCCGGGCGGCAAAAAGGGCGTCCTCCTCTGAGAACACGCGAACCGCGGCAATGATGCCGGTTTCCTCGATCCAGCCCCGCACCTCGTGTTTCTTCACCTGTCACCTCCAGCGCACTAGTTCGAAAATCGAAATTCGAAAATCGAAATTCGAAACTCGGAATTCGGCTTCGTTCTTCGACGTTGCAGCGTCTATTCTCGAGTTTCGAATTTCGATCTTCGGCTTCACGGAATAGCCTCCCGGCCCACGGCCTGATTCAGTTGAGCCACGGCGGTCAGATAAGCACCGATCAGAGTCAAATAGTTCACCTGAACGCTGCGGTAGTCGCTCTCGGCGTTCAGGAAATCCAGCAAGGATGCTGCGCCGCGCTGATAAGAATAGGTCACGGTATCACGCACTCGGACTGCCTGTGCGAGATATTTCTCCTTGTAGGGCCGCAGCAGGATTATGTTGCTCTCCACGTTGGCGTAGGCGGTATCCACATCGCTTAACACCTGAGCCTCAGCGGCATCGCGTTGCCGTTCGTTGAGGCCGATATCCAATAGAGTACGCGCCTTCTCCCCCTGATTCCGGTCGAAGATGCGGAGAGGGATGTTGATACTTGCGCCGATGGTGTGTTTATCATAAGGATTGTTGAAGGAAGGATTATAGGTATACCAGACGCTAAACGTCGGGTCGGTTGATCCATTGGAAACCGCAAGCTTGTGGTCCGTTTTCGCTTTATCCACCGCTTGGAAAGCCGCCTTAAGGTCTGGCCGGGTATCGAGCGCGATGCGGCGAAGCTCGTCGGGCGACGGAATCTGGTCCGAGAAATCAAAAGGGCCCGTGACATCAAACTTGTCCGCTGGGGTGCGATCGTTCAGCAGCATCAGAAGCTGGATTTTCGCGGTCTCCAGGGCCACTCTGGCGCTTTCCAGGTCCGATTCGTACTGCACACGTTGAAGCTCAAGGCGATCGAGATCTATTCTCGCTATGTCCCCCACTCGGAATCGCTCCCTGCTGATGCTGAGCACATGGTCGTAGTAATCGAGGTTGGCTTTAGCCAGCGCCAGGATCGCCTTCTGTTGCAGCGTCAGCACGAACGCGCTCCGCGAAGTGGCAAGGAGCGTCCTGTCCTGATCCCTAAACTGGGAGGCGGCGATATCAGTTGCTTTTTTGGCGCTTTCCAGCCGCAACTCCCGCTTGTGCTGCCTTTCGTGCAGGTAGCTAATACTCGGGGAATAATCAGTACCGACGAACGGTCGCCAGACCCCTTGATACGGAACGAGTTGCGTTCCATCCGCCAGCATCCCGAAATTCGGATTGGGGCGAAGATAGGCCGTGATCTCGTTGGCGCGCGACTCGTCTATATTGATTTGAGCGGCCTTCAGGGTCGGATTTGCGGCCTCGAATTTTTCCCGAACCTGCTCCCACGTGAACGCCTGCTGGCAAAAGGACGGCACAGGAAACAGGGGCAATGCCAAGAAAACGAGAAGCTTCCGGAAATGTGACATAACCTCCTCACAAGCTTACGAAATTTGTGTGCGCGATCTGCGGCGGTTGAAAATTGCCGCACCATGATAGATGTTCCTTCAAGAAACTGCACCCACTACGCAGCCACCTGGGCTTCCCACCGCCGCGCTCCACTAACAGGCAACGCGACTCCACCCAGCGCCCTCCTCCATGCCTTCCGTCTAGGGTAATTCACAAGTTTATGTTGCAACCGATTCCTCCAGCTCCGGAAGCTTGTCCGTATCTCTCGCCACCCACACATAGAGCGTGGGCAAAATGAAGATGCTCATCGCCAGGTCCGTAATCAGCCCTCCGACAATGACAATGGCAAAGGGCCGCTGCGAGTCTGAACCGATGGCATGCGAGGTCGCCGCGGGCAGCAGTCCGAGAGTTGCCACGAGCATCGTCATCATGATGGGACGAAGTCGGCGGACAGCTCCCTCAATCGCGGCCTCCTCAATGGTATAGCCGCGAGCGCGGAGTTGATTGATATATTCCAGCATGATGACGCCCGTTTGAACCGATACGCCGAAGAGCGCCAACATGCCGACGCCTGAGGACACGCTGAGGTAAGTTCCGGTAACCAGGAGCGCCAGGAAGCCTCCGACACGAGCTAGGACGACGTTTAACAGAATGAGCAGGGCCCATTTGTACGAGCGAAACATGGTGTAAAGAATGATGAAGATGACGAGGATCGTCAGCGGGACGACGACCGCCAGCCGCGCCTCAGCCCGCTGTTCGCTTTCGTATTCGCCCGACCAACCGACGGTATAGCCGGGTGGCATCTTCACTTTTTCCTTGATCAGTTTAATTGCGTCTTCGACCGTGGTCCCCAGGTCCCGGCCACGGACGTTGAAGGTGACGGCCACATAGCGGGTGTTGCCTTCGCGGTAGATGTCGTACGCGCCGTCCTTGACCTCCACTTTGGCTAATTGCGCCAGAGACACCCGCTCTCCGCTAGGGGAAAGCAGGCGAACTCTCGCGATGGCCTGCTGGGTATTACGATAAGGTTCCTGGTAACGCACCACCACGTCGTAGCGTTGCTGATCGATGAGCACTTGACTCACCGCATTGCCGCCCACGGCGGTCTGGATGACATCTTGTACGTCTGCCACGTTGATTCCAAAACGAGCCGCCTGCCGGCGGTCAACGGTTAAGTCGAGATTCGGCTGGCCGAAGTCGCGCAGGAGCTTCACGTCATGCATGCCCGGGATGCCCGACATGACGGTGGTGACTTGTTCGCCCTTCTGCTCGAGAACCTTAAGGTCATCCCCGAAAATCTTGAGCGCCAGCGAACCCTTGGTGCCCGTGAGCGTCTCTCCGACGTTGTCCTCGATAGGCTGGGAGAAGTTCCAGATCGCCCCCGGGTATTCTTGCAGGGCGCGGTTCATGGCGGCGATCAGCTCTTCTTTGTCTTGATGGAATACCGGGCGCCATTGTTCCTTCGGTTTCAAGTCAACGAAATACTCGGTGTTGCCGAATCCCCCGGTATCCGTTCCATCGTCAGGCCGTCCGACCTGTGACACGACTTTGGTCACCTCCGGGAACGACGCGAGAACGTAACGGGAGTTGGTGGTGAATTTCTCGGCTTCCGTGAGGCTCGTGCTGTTCGCCAGGGTACCACGTGCCCAGATAGCGCCTTCGTCCAGGTGCGGCAAGAACTCCGCTCCAATGACGCCGCCAAAGCCCAAATAAACCGTTCCAGCCAAGGCAACGGCGCCAACACCGGCGACAACCCAACGATGCTCAACGGCCCATCGCAGCGCCCGCCGGTAACGCCCCGTCAGATAATCCATCACCGGGTTGCGCCGTTCCTGGACTCCCTTGCGGAAGAGCGTGCTGGCCAGAACCGGTGCGATGAGAATCGAAAACGTCATGGCGCCGAGAAGAGCAAAGGCAACGGTCCAAGCCATGGGCCGGAATAATCTGCCCTCCACTCGTTGTAACGTGAAAATCGGCAGATAGGCGGTGATGATGATGGCAATAGCGTAGAACACTGGGCGCTGCACTTCGTGCGCGGCGTCGCGAATAGACTCCATGGTGGTCTTAGACCCGCTGGGCCCATTCCGCCGGCTTATGTGCCGGACAATGTTTTCAACCATGACCACGGCGCCATCCACCACCATCCCGAAATCTAACGCGCCCAGGGAGAGGAGATTCGCCGGAATGGCGCATAAATTCAGCCAGATGGAGGCAAAGAGCAGGGAGAACGGAATCGTAAGCGCGACGATGAGAGCGGCGCGAGCATTGAGAAGAAACAGGAAAAGGACGACGGTCACCAGAATCATGCCTTCGATCAGGTTGTGCATCACCGTGTGCAATGTAAAATGCAGGAGATCGCTGCGATCCAGCATGGGAACGACCTTCACGCCTGGGGGCAGGATGCCATTGTTGAGCTCGTCCACTTTCCTGTGGATGGCCTCGAGCGTGGGTTCCTCTTCCGCGCCCTTGCGCAACAGCACTCCGCCCTGAATGACATCAGGCTCGTCGATGATGCGCCCGTCCTCCATGTGATTGGCTCTCGCCATGTGGCCCAATCGGATTTTAGGGCCTTGGGCCACAATGGCAATGTCCTTCACCCTAATGGCCGTCCCGTTTTGCGTCTTTAAGACGGTTTGTTCGATGTCATGGACACTGCTGAAGAGCCCGAGCGCGCGCACGTTCATCTGCTGCATCCCGACTTCGACAAAGCTGCCGCCGGCGTTGATATTGTTGTTGGCGAGTTGCTGCTCCACCTGGCCGATGCTCAATCCGTACGAGATAAGTTTGTTCGGATCGACGCGCACCTGGTACTCGCGCACCGTGCCCCCGAAGTCGGAGACATCCACGACATTGGGAACGGATTTGAACTGCTTGAGCAGAACCCAGTCCTCGATCGACCTTAGTTCCATCAGGTCATAGCGGGGATTTGTGCTTCTCAGCGTGTACCAATAAATCTGGCCCGTGGTGCTCCAGTCCGTGCCGATTTGCGGCTGAAGGTTTTGTCCATTGGGGAGATTGACCTGGGTTAGCCTTTCCAGCACCTTCTGGCGGTTCCAGTCGTTGACGGAACTGTCGTCGAAGATCATGATCACGAACGACAGGCCGAAAATGGACTCGGATCGCAGATAGGTCATGTGCGGCATTCCGGCCATTTGCATTTCGATGGGAATGGTGACCTGCTGCTCCACCTCTTCCGCGGAACGCCCCGGCCATTGGGTAATGACCGTCACGTAGTTGTCAGCGATATCGGGATACGCTTCCACCGGCAAGTTGTGAAATGAGATGATCCCCCAACCAGTCAATAAAGCGGCCACGGCCAACACCACAAACTTGTTGTTCAGCGCAAAATCGACTAGAGCGCGAATCATGTCTTGTTTCCTCTCTGTGCCCCCCTAAAGCCGGCCCGAATGGTTTACCGTCACTGAGCGAGCGCGTGGTCCAAGACCAGCGCGTTCGTGACCACTTGTTGCCCGGGTTGGAGTCCCGACTTGATCTCCTGCAGATTCTTGTTGTCCGGCAAAAGGTCTCCACTGACGACCTCCATGCGGCGAAACTTCTTGTCGGGCGCGGCAACGTAAACAAAGTCGCGATCATGCATGTGGAGGATGGCGGAGGCAGGGACAATAGTGTGCATCTCACTGGTTTGACCGTGGAAGGTGGCCGTCACGAACATGCCCAGCCGCATGATTCCCGGATTCTGAACTTCTATCCGAACCTTGGCCGTGCGGATGTTGGGATCGAGAATCGCGCCAATGTTGCTCACCCTCCCCTTGAACTTGCGGTCGGGATAGGCATTCAGGCTGATCTGCGCGGTATCGCCGAGCCGGACATTGGCCAGGTCATTCTCGTACACGTCGCAGACAACCCAAGTTACCGAAAGATCCGAGATCGTGAACGGGTACGGTGTATTGTATGCCTGCACAAGAGAACCCGTGGTAACTTCCTGGTCGGTAATTACTCCAGAAACCGGCGCGAAGATATCCACCATGAAGTTCATCTTGCTGGGATCGTTGCCGAGCAGCCGCAAGTGCTCGGCCGCCGTCTCCACGGCTACTTTGGCCTTGTCTTCGGTGTCCTGCGCCACCTGTAGATCGTTCAGAGCGATTGCGCCATGCTCATAGAGGTCCTTGGCGCGCTCATATTGATTCCGGCCCAGAATTTCATCCGCGACTGCCATTCTGTAATTCGAATAGCCGCCCGACACGTCGTCGCTTCGAATAGTCATCAACATCTGGCCCTTCTGCACGGTCTCGCCGAGACGCGTGTGAATGGCCATGACGCGTCCTGAGGCGAGGGAAACGACCGGTACGTTGCGGGAAACGTCGGGGGCAACTACCCCCGTGACCACCAACTCCGAGGTAGTGGGCCGGGAAACTGCGGCGGCGAGCGGATACTGCTCGGGATGGTCTACCGTCAACAGGCTGATGTCTGCGCCGGGAACGACATTGGCGGGAGGCGGCGCCTCTGCCGCATCGTCCCCATGCACTCTGCTACAGCCGCCAAGAGTCGCGAGCGATGAGATGAATATGAAGAGGAAACCCATTCTGAAACGTCTGCTTATCATAAGTAGTACACTCCCCCGTCCCAAACCTAGGGACGCCTTCCAGCCCCCCAAGTCCCAGTTGCTCCGCCGCTGCCAAGCCGAGGCCGGCCTGCGGCGGGCATAACATGTTCGCGTGTGAGAAACGTCCGGCTAGCTTTGCTTGGGTGAGAGAGGGAGTGGCGGGGCCCTGGTTTGATGCGGTCCTGCGGTGAGGCGGGACGGGAACGCGAAGTTCATCGAGTTAACAAGAATCTCACCCACTGTGTGCTTGAACGGGAAGCGTCGGACCAGAAGATTGATGCACGAGGGGTGCGACGGAAGACCGGCCGGATGAACCGACTCCGGTGGGTTGTCGGAGACAAGTCGCGGAACTTCAAACCAGATGGACGACGCGTAAAGGCTCGGGTCAGCTTTGGTGAACCCACCGTGGTGGTCGTTGATCCAAACGCCGACGGGAGCAAGCGAACGAGCGCTCTTGATAATCAGATCGAGGTCATCCCCGATGCCATCGACGTCGCGAGCGATGATCATCAACCCGCCTTCTGCGGCCGTAACCTCGCAAGAACTCACGGCACCTCGAGTGGCTGGACCCAGCACAACCCGATACCGAAAGCCCCTCGGCGCCCAACCCTCGGGTTCAACCGTGACCATGTCAATGCGGCTGCGGCCGTTAACATCTGCCGCCGCGCTGCCCTGGATGGACAAAGGCGCTTTGCCGTACCGTTGTGACGCTGCCCCTGTTTCAGACGCCGGACAATTCCCGATGAATATCGACAGCGCCCAGAACGCCAGGGCAATCCCGCACACGACGTTAAAGCGGCGCCTCGACGTCGCCAAGCCAAACCAAGTTTGGCGAAACAAGCGCATTTGAGCAAACCCCTCGACCCTCACATCTGGCGGAACAGTAACCCCTATGTACTAATCCGTTTGCTCCCCTCGGAGGCTTACGTAGGTTTGGCTGGCTACGGGAGGCGGACTGTTTCGCCAGCTTCCCCGAGCTGGTTATTCAGAATTAAAATTTGACCATTACGCCCAGGCTGAGCGTAGCTTGGCCCTCGCGAAGATCCGGGAACCAGACGCCGCCGTTGCCGTAATTGCCACAGAACACCTGCGCCTGGGCCAGGTCCAAATTCGTGTTATTGGTCGGGTTGTACGCCGCTGCGCCGCTCTGGCAGACGTAGGCGGCGGGGTAGCCGTTATTGCCACCAGGAGGCGTGATGCCTCCCCGACCCGTCCAATACGGCACATTCGAATGGCGATACACAGTTTCCACCCACCACGTAATGTACTCTTTGGGCATCCACTGGAGACCAATCGAGCTATCCCACATGCGGGATGACATGCCGGGATTCTCCGGGAAGTAAGGGGAGCCAGAGACGGCATCGGCGCCATTGATCGGCGGGAGCAGCGTCAGATAACGGCCGGGGTTGTTCATCCTGCCTCCACCCATCGTCAGAGCGAACTTGTCCTTTTTGAACCAGAGCCGGTTATAGAGCATCCAACCCGCAAACGAATCCTTGGTTGCTCCGCCGGTGCACCTGTAACCGGGCCCGTACTGACAGCCCAAATCTCCTGTCAGGGAGAACGCCATCTTGTCAATTCCCGTGGTCTTCTCCGGGTGGTTGTAGTATCTCATCTCTAGGCTATCATCTGTGTGGATACGCTCGATTTTGGGCAGCCCCAGGTTATCTTGTCCGTACCCATATTGATTGAATACGAACTTCAGCCACTCCCTGGGCATGTACAGAATCTGCCCTCCCAGACCCATGTGGCCGTTGTACTTGTTATACGACTGCCAACCGTTAATGATCCAGGGCTCGATCTTGAGCTTGTTCGTGGGAAACCACTGAATTCGCAGCCCATTGAAAAACCATGGTGTGTTGGACGAGACGAATGACGGTTGATAAACCCAGTTATCGAAGTTGTAGTAGCTGAAGAGACCGATGTAGGATACGAAGATTCCCGCATCCACATTCAGGCCGTGGCTCACGTTGAAGTGATACCCGCCGTAGGCCTCCGAAACATATTTATACGCCCCGCGGACATCCCATTCGCCGACCCCGGCACTGGCGTCATTTCGCGGGGTCGTGGTAGCGAATAAGCCGTCCATGGTCAGGATCCTGCCGCGCACGTTCTGCCAGTGGAAGTCACCACCGATGCTGATCTGCTCCACCTGAACTTCGCCGGACCGGAACGACTCGGTGGCGCCACCCATTGTATGGTCCCTCGGTTGATTGAAGTCTTCCATAAAGTGAGTGTCGAATCGCACTTCGGGAGTGAAGAATTTCGTGTCCAGCACAGTATCCTTGTTTCGCGGGGTACCGTTTAACCAGGTAAAGTCGCCGTATGCAAACGGGGTGAAATTGTCCACTCCAGTAGTGGGCTCGGGGGCTTCCAAAGCTTCCGGGAGGATGTGCGTAGGGCGAGCGATGGCCTGTGCTGGCTGGGGTATCGAAGCGTTGCCGCCGGGCTGTTGCGGTTGCGCCGAGTCCGGAGCTGGGCCTTGAGGCGCCGCAGCGGAGGATGCGCTGGGTGCATTGGGTGTCCCCAAAACGGGTTTGGTAGACAGTGACGCCGTCTCCGTGGTGGACTGACCTGAAAGGGGCGAAAGCTCCTCTGCGGACTTCAACTTAAACCCAAATGCGCCCTCGAGCGAAGCCAGCAGGACGCGCTTAGCGCGTGCGGCAGTGGGGGCGGCCCCAGGACCGGATGTGGTTACGGGTGCGGGCTGAGTCGCTGCAACCGTCGGCGCGCTGCTCTTGGCCTGTGAAACAACCGGAGCAGGTTGAGCCGGGGTGGCAGCCGCGGTTGCTCCCCTGGCATCGTTGGCTTCCAGGGCAGCCAGGCGTTGCTCCAATCGGTCGATGCGATCAAGCAATTGTTTTTCCAGCTCGGTCAGCGATGTCCTGTCCGAGTTCTCGGTCACTGTGGGCGAGGCCGGCTCACTCGATGCCTTGGAACCGTTCGGCGATGCAAGACTCATGTCAACCCGAAGACTCTGCTCTGCCCCCAATTCTACGGTAGCCGCTGCCGAGCTTCCGACGCCTTCTTTCTTTGCCGTCAATCGGTAGTGCCCTGGCATAAGGTTTTCGACGATGAAGGCTCCATCGCTTCCGCTGACCACAATGCGATCCCAGTTTTCTTCCACGCTGTGCAGAACAACCTGCACATCGGGTAATGGGAGCCCGCCAGAGTTCCGGGTGACTCCGCGAATTTCGCCGAATGTTGACTTTCCGTGAGCGGCTGCGCCGGCCACCAGCGCTACAAACTGGAGCGCAATGCAGGCCGGTAAGATGACGGCAGCCAGCAGTTTGTGATTCATAAAGTGGTCCCCCTTTTGAGTTCGCAGTGGATGCGCGCCAGACCTAACCCGGGCGTAATCGGACTCGCCGGGTTTGTGCTGCAAAGCCCGACTTCGACCCTTGTCTCAAGATGTAAGGCTCTCCTTCACTTTTGGGTACTCCTTCCAGCTTCCTTGGCTTGTTTCAAGTGCTTTGCAGCTTTTGCCAAGGCTTGGTCTGATGCCCATTGGTAATAACCTGCGAGCTGTTTGGCGTTTTGTCAAGGGGAGGGAAACTTCATCGGATAGTTATTCGCATGTTCCAAGTAGTAGTTGACCGAGTCTTGTTGATTGATAAACATCTACGTAGTCCTTATTTGGTCGTCGCCTTGGCCTTGGTGACCAGCACATCGAACTTACGCAATCGAGCGGAGGGGGTCAAAGCAATAGATTTTGTCGCGGAAATAAAAATAGCTTGGCCAAGCAGGAATTTTCGTGACCATAACAAAATCTTTGTACCCTCTCCGCGGACATCACTCCACTCCCTTGCCCTGACGCGCCTCGCTTGACGTCGAACGAACGGCAAGCATCGAGGAGCCTCTGGCAGAACCTTTTTCCGTCACTGCCTCCGCAAGTTTACTGCGAACCCTCACAAGTGAACGTTATCAGGTTCCACATAAAGGAGGCATAAAGAGGAAACAAGGATTCCGCAAGGAGAACATAAATTATTTGTAAAGCGGGCGACCCTCCCGAAGTAGTGGCGTCAAGCTGCTTGTGTCAAGACGCGGAAGGTGCGGAGGCGGCAGCATTGGCGCGGGAAATATCGAAGATGGACATTGGGGAGAGGCGTGCAATTAGCGGGTAACCCAGCAAGCATTTCTTATCGCCGCCAAAAATTGTCTTTGGCCAAGCGATTTTTATGCATGGGAGAAAATCTATTTGTTTGTCCCCTTATATTTAATCTCGTAAGGTCATCTTGCTGGCCATTACGGGCATGACGATTACTTTATCAAAAGGAGAATGAGCGTGCATGAGAAGACCACTGCTGAGATGAAACCAACCCTGGGCCTGACCGGTTTGACGATGAACGCGATGGCGCTCATCGCACCGGGCGCTTTCCTTTGGCTCACCTTCATGATTCAGGCAACCACGGGCCAGGCTGGACCGGCGATGTGGATCGGCATCGTGGTGGCCCTTGCGCTGTGCCTGGCCACGGCTGTCTGTTACGCGGAAATGGCGAAGCTATATCCGGGGACGGGGAGCTCCTATTACTTTGCCGAGCAATCCTTCCTCAATCACGACAAGGCGTGGCCCTATGCTCGCCTTTCGAAGTTCATTGTCGGCTGGGCGTCGCACCTTTACTACTGGATCTATCCAGGGGTCATGTGCGCGGTGATCGGGGTGTTCTGCGGATACATGGTGGGGACCCTCTGGCCGAATGTCATGAGCGCTTCCACTCCGGGTCCGGCGTTTACGATGGTCTGCGCCATCGCCGCCGCGTTTGGCATTGCTTATATTGCCCACCGGGGCGTGACGGGATCGACGGCGGTCAGCATTGCCATCAACGTCATCCAGATTTCCGCGCTGCTGGTCTTCTCGGTAATGGCATTGGGTTACCGCATGAACCATCCTCCGGGGAGCGTGGCCTTCCAATTCGATCCGCAGACCAGCGCTTCCTACAGCTACGAATTCGCCACACAAAAGGCGGTCGCAAATGGCCAGAGCACTGAAACGATTGTGCGCAACTCGGACGGCGTGCCGCAGCCCTTGCTTGACTCATCCGGAAAGCCGGTGCCTTACCATGTGAGTTACCCTGACAAGGACGCCAGTGGCAATTTCCTGACCCACCCTAATGCCTTCTCTGTCGTCAGGGTGCACAATTGGGGCTGGGCGTTTGTTCAGGCAACGGTCGCCATCCTGATACTGGTGGGATTTGAATCGGTAACCTCGCTGGGCGGGGAGGCGAAGAACCCCAAACGTGACGTTCCCATCGCGGTCATCGTCTCGTTGCTTGTGCAGGGGGCGTTTTGCTATCTGTTCGAATATTTCGCAGGCAATTACCTTCTCAACAGTGGCTACACCATGCAAAACGCGGTCGGCTCGGCAGCGCCCATAGGTGACATGATGGTTCTGGTGGGCGATGCTCTCTTCGGCCCAGGACGGGGACGGGTTTTTATGTTATGCGAGGCGGTCACGGTTTTTCTGGCGCTGATCGGCACCACGCTTTCGTGCATCAACACCGGGGCGCGTGTTACTTATGCCATGGGTAAGGACCAGGAGGTCCCGGAGCACTTCGGCATGTTGCATTCAAGAAACCTCTCGCCGCATCGCGCCATCTGGACCTTGGCGGCGATTTCAGCGCTGGTCGGCTGCTTAGGGGTGATGATGGCGTTTGGCGACGCCGGCGCGCCTGCGGATGCTGCCATCCAAGCCTTGCCGCAGGGATTTTGGTCGAGCTTCGGATACTTGACCCACGACAAGATGGCGGCGCTGCCCAATTCTCTTCTCACCGTCACCCTGGCTTCGAATTTCGGCACTTTCTTGCTCTACGGTCTGAGCTGCGTGATTTGCCTGGTGGCTTTCCACAATCATCCCAAATTCAAGGTTGTGCGCCACCTCCTTATTCCGGTGTTTGGGTTGGTCGCTAACCTGGCCTGCATGGGTTTCTACTTGGTGGGGCCCTTTATGGGATATGGAACGAAGATGGAGCCGCTGCTGGCCCTGGGAATCGCACTGGTCTGGGCCGTTTACGGTGGGATCTACTTTGTAAAGGCCAGCAAGAGTAAAGGGCGAACCACGCTGGTCGAAGGCCGCGCCGAAACGGCTGGATCTATGGGGGCTCCTGGGTCGGAGTGAGTATACAACAATTCTCCCTTTCCGCTGCTTCTCCGCTTGCTAAGCGTCATCTACTTCGCAGCCTGACTCTGACAGGCGTGTCCTTTGCCTCCAGCGCGCAATACCTTCAACCCTTCTTGATCCCTCCGGCTCACCCGTAGCTTCGGTTGTTTTTTCATCTACCCAGTTTGCCCTATCTCCACAGGAACTTCCCATTTTGCTCAACAAAGCAGGCGCTTCTCACTCCGCCACGACAAAAGCAGGCTGGAACCGCCCCAAAGAAGGTGGCTGGGTGTATACTCTCAGTGCGCCGGGAACCCGGAAGGGGAATCCCGGATTACGACAGTATGAACTGACAAGATGTGAGGGGAGAAATATGGAATACTTGGATCATAAATGTATCGAGGGAATCTCTCCTGAAACCTTCCAGCGGCAGCGGCCCTACCCCTGGATCAACATCCAAAACACCTTGACCCAAGAGGGTTTCGAGCGTCTCCGTGGGGCCCTTCCGGACCTATCCTTGTTCGAACGCCAAGTGGGGATCAAGCGTGCCTATGGGCAAGGCAGCCATGACCGTTATCTTCTGCATTATCACCCGGGCCTGGAGCTGGCGGAACCCTGGAGGGACTTCGTCGCCGAGCTCTATGGGGAAACCTACCTGTCCTTTCTCCACCGGATGTTTGGCCCTCAAGCCGGAAAGCGTTTTATTCTGACTCTGGAATGGTACTTCGCCTGGCAAGGTTGCGCCGTCTCGCCGCACTGCGACGCGAAGCGCAAGCTGGCTACGCACATTTTCTATTTCAATACGGATGCAGATTGGGATTCGAGCTGGGGAGGGCACATCCTGATTCTGGACGATGGAGGACGCTTCAAGCCTCATTCGGCCCCAGCCTTCGATGACCTGCAAGTGGGCGCCGAAATAGACCCGCGGGGAAATGCAAGCCTGCTTTTTCAGCGCACGGACCATTCCTGGCATGGCGTGCGTCCGCTGCAGCCTCCGCCCGGCAAGTTGCGAAAGCTGTTCATCATAACCATCAACGTGCCCACGTTCCAGGTATGGTGGCGGCGCGTTCGCGGCAAAGATCCGGACGGTTATCCCTTCAAGCCAAATGGAGTGGCGAAGGGAGCTGACCCAATGAAAGAACAGTAGGCAGTGAGCAGTAGGCAGAGGGCAGAACCGCAGGTCCCTCGACGGTTCCCAGGATCCTGCTTACTGCCTACTGCATGCTTGCTGCATTCTGGCTCCTGACTTCTGCTCGCACACTCGGCTACAATACAAACAAACGAGAGGGGGAGGCACAGTGGAAGGAAACTTCTGGCCACGGATTGCCGTACTGGGTGCGGGCGCCGTCGGTTGCTATTTCGGCGGCATGCTGGCGCGCGCAGGTGCGCCTGTCACCTTGATTGGCCGCCCACCGCACGTCGAAGCCATCAGCGGCCGCGGCTTATTCTTCGAAGGTCTGCATTTTCAAGAGCACATTCCGGTTGCGGCTTCCACCCAGGTCAGCGCCGTACGGGACGCGGAAATTGTGCTTTTTTGCGTGAAGACGCTGGACACCGAAGAGGCCGCGAAATCCCTCGCGCCGCATCTGGCGCCCAGCGCCGCCGTCATTAGTCTTCAAAACGGGGTGGACAACGTGGAGCGAATTCGTTCTGCGGCCAAAATCGATGCTTTCGCAGCCGTCGTCTATGTAGCCGCCGCCATGACCGCGCCGGGGCGCGTGAAGCATTCCGGCCGCGGCGATCTCATCCTGGGGGATCTTCCAGGGCGCAGTGAGGAAGAGGGGAATCGCCAGCGCCAACTGGAAAGCATTGCTACGCTCTTCGAGCGCGCCGGTGTTCCGTGCCGTGTCTCAGAGAATGTGGAGGGCGAACTCTGGACAAAGATGATTATCAATTGCGCCTATAACGCGGTTTCGGCTTTGGGTCGCGCCCCGTACTACCGTGTGACGGGTAATCCCTGGACGCGCGCGGTGATGGTAAAGGTTATGGAAGAGGCCATCGCCGTGGCGTGCGCCGCCGGGGTTCGATTGCCGGATGCCGACATGGTTGAGAAGGTGCTGAAGATTTCGGAAAGCATGACCAACGCGACCTCCTCGACGGCTCAGGACCTCGCCCGTGGAAAGCGCACCGAGATCGATTCCCTGAACGGCTATCTGGTGCGGCGTGGCGCGGAGCTGGGCGTTGCGACGCCCGTCAATCAGACCCTCCACGCCCTCGTCAAACTCCTCGAAGAATCTGTCTGAGCAGGGCAGTTGCTGTCTCCCTGCTTGGCGTGCTGGTCGAGTGAAGGTCGCCCACTCACTGCCTACTGCCTACTGATCTTAACCCCTCCCGAAGCTAACGCCAGACTGAAGGCATGGATTCCCGCTTTCGCGGGAATGACAATGAAGCAATGAACCAATGAACCAATTCCTGCCTCCCGTTGCCCCGCGTACTAGTAGGAGCTCGGCAAGTGCTGATGGTAGTTGGGGTAGGCTGGCTTTTTATATGCCGGCGGCGGATTCTTTTTGAGCGCTTCCATCGTGACCTCCACCGCCTTCTCGAGCTGCGGATCGTGGCCTTGGCGTACCAGCTTGGGATCAAGCTCGACCTCGATGTCTGGGGCGATGCCATGGTTCTCCACTTCCCACTCGCCTTTGGTTCCGTAGATGGCCCAGCGCGGGGCGGTAACGAAACCGCCGTCCATTAACTCCGGATAGCCGCCGATACCGACCAGCCCGCCCCAGGTGCGCGTGCCGACCAGGGGGCCGATCCCAGCCTTGCGGAAGTACCAAGGCATGGCGTCGCCACCCGAACCCGCGAACTCGTTAATGATCATCGTCTTGGGCCCATAAATCGCCTCTTGCGGCTCGGAGTAAGTCTCGCCTTCGCGGGTCATGACGAAACTCATCACCGGGCGGCGCAGGTAGTCGACAATGTAGTCGGCAAGGGAGCCGCCGCCATTGAAGCGCTCGTCCAGGACGGCGCCTTCCTTGCCCACTTGCGCAAAGTAGTAGCGGTTAAAATTCGTATAGCCGGCGCCGGCGGTATTGGGTAGGTATACGTAAGCGAGCTTACCACCGCTCATCTGGTCCACCTTGCGGCGGTTGGTCTCGATCCACGCCAGGTTCCTCAGCGCCGTCTCACTTTCAACCGGAACTACGGTCACATCGCGGGCTCCGCTGCCGTCCGGCTTGGCGCCGACTTTCAACACCACCTGCTTGCCGGCCGTTTCCTGGAAGAAGCTGTAGACGTCGTCGGCGGCGTGCAGGTCGCGTCCGTTCACCGCCAGCAAATACTCTCCTTCTTTTACGTTTACACCCGGCTGGGTGAGGGGCGCATGAAGTTGCGGATTCCAGTTCTCGCCGCTGTAAATGCGCGCCAAACGATAGCGGCCGTCTTCCAAGGTGTAATCGGCGCCGAGCAGGCCCACTTTCACGGTCTTGAGTTCGGGCTGCGTGCCGCCGCCGACGTACATGTGCAGGACGTTGATATTCCCCAGCATTTCGCCAAACAAGTAGTCAAGATCGGCGCGGCTGGCGACCGCGGCTAGGAAGGGTGCGTAGGCTTCCTCCGCCGTCTTCAAGTCCAGTCCGTGGAAGTGCGGATCATAGAAGAAGTCGCGTTCGATCCGCCAAATCTCGTGGTACATCTGCTTCCACTCTGCGCGTGGGTCAACATAGACCTCCATGTCCGGGGTTTTGAGCTGGCCTTCACCCGGCTTGGGAGGCTTGTCGGCGGCGGCGATGAACCACTTCTCATCCTGGCGATAGAGCATCTTCTCGCCGTTGTCCGAGAGCGCGAAAACCCGAACGCCTTCCAGCAGCTTTTCGGTCTTGCGTGTCTTCAGTTCAAAACGCTGGATAAGGAACCGCGTGGGGCCTTCCTCAGTGTCCACTTGGGGGCCCTCGGCGAGATACAGGATGCCCTCCTTGCCCGCCGCCAGACCCTCGTAGTTGCGCTCCGGAATGGGCAGAGCCAGGATGCGCTGGCTGATATTCTCAAAGTCAATGGTGACCTTTACAGGCTCCTTCTTCTCCTTATCTTTCTCCTTGTCTTTGTCCTTACTCTGATCGGCGGCTTGGCCGGACTTATCATCTTTCTTCTCCTCCGCTTTTTCGTCGTCACTTTCGGGCGCAATCGGGGAAGGCAAATCCTTGCGGAGCACCACGGCATACACGCTGCGCGTCACGGGACGCGCCATGCTGGTCATGTCGAGCCAGCCGGTGGCCAAGCCCATATTGGTGCTGGCCGCAAAGTAGAGATATTTGCCGTTCTTGTCGAAGTTGGGATAGAGCGCATCGCTCATGCCGTCGGTAAGCTGAGTCAACTTGTGTTCGTCGAGCGAGTACACAAACACGGCGCGCAGGTGATTGGGTAACTGCCGGGTGTAAGCCAGCCAACGATTGTCGGGCGACCACACGGCATCAAACTCGTGCAGTGGCGAGTCAAAAAGGTCTGTATCCACCTTGACCGGCGCCGGGTGGTCCAACTCCACGTACCAGAGGTTCAGCCGCTTGTCACTGTAAGCGATTTTCTTATTGTCAGGCGACCATGTCGGCGAATAATAGAAGGATGGTGGCTGGCCCAGGTCGATCTTGCGCACGACGCCCAGACCGTCCTGGCTGCTGATGTGAAGCGCGTATTCTCCGGATTCATCCGAAAAGTGGGCAATGGACTTGCCGTCCGGCGACCAAGCTGGGTCGCGCTCGGCCACCGCCGGGCTATGGGTGAGGTTGCGGATGTCGCCCTTTTCGGCGGGCACCGTCAGGATTTCACCGTGCGCTTCGAACACGGCACGCTGTCCCGTGGGCGAGATGTTGGCATTGAGGATCTGCTTTTCTACCTTCTCGAAATGCGGCGTCACTTGCGGCATATCGCCCGCCACGCGCACCTCGATCCTCTTCGTTTTACCCGACCCCAGATCGTAGAGGTGCAATGAGCCGAATTGTTCGTAGACAATCGCGCCCGGCCCTGCCGATGCTGACTTGACGTCAAAGCCCTCGTTCTTCAACAACTCTTTCACTTCCTTGGTCTTCGCATCGTAGGCAAAAAGCGTGACGGGACCGTTGCGGTCGGAGAGGAAATAGATTTTGTCGCCGATCCACATGGGGTTGAAGTCATTGGAATTGTCGCGCGGCACTTTGACGATGCTGGAGTCAGACAGGTTGGCAATCCAGATGGACGCAGTATGCCCGCCCCGATACCGCTTGATCGCGATATAATACGTGCCCGCCCCCAGGCGACGATTCCAGCTCGGCACGTAGGCGAGCCTCGAGCCGTCCGCCGAAAACGAGCCCTGCACCCCCATGGGGAGAGGCAATTCAGTTGGGAACCCGCCTTCGACTGGGATGGTGAAAAGCTTTTCAAACCGTGAGTAACTGCTCCGCGTAGAGCGGATCAGGACTTGTCTGCCGTCCGGAGTCCATCCCACCGCTACGTCCGTACCGGGGTGGTAAGTCAAGCGCCGCGGCTCACCGCCGGCGACCGGCACCACATAGACGTCTTGGTTGTCGTCATAGTCGCCGGTGTAAGCCACCATGGTGCCGTCCGGCGAGAAAATCGGACCACTTTCCAGCCCCGTTCCGGTCACCAGCCGCCGCGCGTTGCCGCCGCTGCGGTCCACAATCCAGATGTCACCCCCATACGCAAAGGCGATTTGGGTCTTGCTCACGGTTGGGCTCTGAAGCAGGAGCGGTCCCGCGTCCCGCGCCAGGCACGCCCCACTCAGCACCAAAAAAAGCGAGAGCACCACGCAACCTCTTTTCATCATGTCCTCCTCTTCGACCCGATGAATCAAGTCAGACGTCTTCGCATTCTAGACTCCGAGGTTTGTCCTGTCAAAGGAGAGCGCTGTCAATGCGCTCGCGGTAGCGCAGGACCCGCTGTTCGGTCCTGCGGTTCTTCAATGGTCCTGTGCTCAGCCATGGCCAGGCGCTGAGGGCTCTAATGGGCTGTGTGTAGTCCCGCCGCGGCGGGTCAGTAATCGGTTCTCCTGCCCGTATGGGTCTGAGGTGGTCATAGCACTTTGTTGCAACTCACGACCGTTTCCTGACACCTGGAACCTGACACCTGGCACCTGCCCTCCGCCTAGATTTTCAAGAATAACTTCCGACGATACATCCAGAAAAGAATCAACCAGTACGTCAATAGCACCACCGCGCCCTGCGTCAAGGGTTCGAGCGCCGTCCCGAAGATCTGGAAGACATGCGGGCCCAGGTTAATGTGGAAAGAATCGACAATGAATTCCTCAAACAAGTGCGAGATGAGGTAGGCCGCGATCGAGTTCATCCCGATGACCACCAGCGGAACGGACCACTTCTTGTACCCTCTTACATCAATCACCCAACTGAACCCCGCCAGGAGCAGGAAACAGGCTCCACCGCTGAACAAAGTCCAACTCGGCGTCCAGATGCGCTTCACCACCGGGCAGATGCCGGCCACGTGCAACAAAAGGCCGGCCGCGATGCCGACCACGCCGGCGATCAGCAGGCGTTTCATCGGAATTCTGGGCGCGGCGGCGCGCAGCCAGCTGCCGGCAACCAAGCCAAGAATCATCGTGCCCAGCGTCGGAATAAAGCTGAGCGTCAAATATCCTCCCTCGTTGGCGACAAACGGCTTCGGGCGCGGAAACAGGTTCAGAAACCACTGATCGAAGGCGGCCCCCAAATTGCTGTTCTTGTTCCAGTGCGCGGCGAACCCCGTGTAGTGATGCGCCCAATCCGGCGGCACTCCCACGGCCTGGTAATTGAAACCAGGACCCGGCACAGGATACAAGGCCCAAGCCAGCCAATAGCCCGTCAGGATCACGGCGAGCGCAGCCCATTGCCAGCGCGGAGAACGGAACCCGAGCAGGAACAAGAACGGATAGCCCAACCCGATTTGGGTGAGCGTATCTTCGAACGTGAAGTTGGTCTGCGGACTATGCAGGGAGCGCAAAAAGATTCCCAGTGCGATCAACAGCAGCGCCCGCCATAGCGTGTGGCCGAACATCCTGCCGAACGTTGCGCCCTTTGCCAGGCGGCTGGCAATGGAGTAGGGCAGCGCGACGCCCACCAGAAATGAAAATCCCGGCTGAATCAGGTCGTGCAACGAACAGCCCGCCCACTCGGCATGCGTCTGGTTGAAGGCCAGAATTCTCCACAACCAGTTCCCCGGAAAAGCCTGGGCTATTCGTGAAAACTGCAGCACTTCGGCCATCATGAGCAGCATTACGAATCCGCGATATGCGTCCACAGCGACGTTGCGCGGTACCGGCTGGCGGCTGCGGATTGGTTCTGGCGCGAGCGGCGAAGATTCGAGCCCCGACGGCAAGGGTCACCTCCCCAGGCATCGGCACTACCATACACGAAATCGGAGGTGCAGGCTATACGAAGAAACTCAAGGAGTTCAACAGTATGTGGAAGGTGGTGGGCAACAGACAGACTGGGACTTATGACCTACGAGGGCTGAAAGCTGATGGCTGGGGGCTGAAAGCTGAGAGCCGATAGCTATGACCGACAGCACCGGTAGTTTGGACCGGAAAACCCCTGCGCCGCGTTGCTGATGGCGTTCCGTGAATATGGTCTTGCTTGCGGACTTTGCCCCGCGCGCTCTGGTTCGCTTGGTGGAGGAAGGTCAGAAATCAGTTGTCCATCGTCTGCAGTCCGTGGTCCGTTGTTGCGAACTCGCCCCCGACCACCTTCTGACACCTGAAACCTGACACCTGAAACCTGTTTAGGCCCGCGCCGAAAGCGTCCCCTCCGCCACGGGAGAAGATGTCTCCTGGCTCAGTTCCTCCATGGCGCGGCGAACTTTCTGTTGAGTCTCCGGATCGAGCCCGCGTTCCACCAGCGGGAACAGACGTCCGTTTTCTTTCAGCAGGTGCGCGCGCACCCACTGAACATAGTTGCGACCACGCTTCGTTACTTCCTGCCGGTTCTTGCCATTCTTCGCCCACTGCTCGATGCACTGGAGAAACGCCTTCTCCGCAACCTCCCCCGCCTCGTTCTCGCGACGCATGCGTTCCAAGGTTGCCGCGAGGCCCTGCATGTGCCCCTCGAGGGCGGGATACAGAATCTGTTCCTGCTGTTCAATATGAGTATGAAGAACAAGCGTAATCTTCCTTGATAACCCCCGCAGGCGCTCAGAAGTCGATTCCAAATTACGCGCCAGGCGGAGCACTTGCAGTTCCTCCTGAAGTTCATTCAACAATTGAGACAGTTCCTGGTGCGCCTGTCCCAGGTATTCAGCTACAAATTGTGTCATTAGGGAAAAAGACCTCCATTTATAATGATGCGCCAATCTGCCGAAAAGATTGATTTTGGGGAAGGGGCAATTTGACGGTTCAATACGCACTGTCGAACTAGGTTCCATCTTCTTCTCCTGTCGCGAAGAAAGAATTCACCACAGAGCGCGCAGAGACCACAGAGAAAAGTGCTTCTGCTCGCGCGAGCGCGGGTTACAGGGTTACGGTTCCTTGTTTGTTGACCCACAGTCTTTGCCTGCATCTGTTCTCTGTGACCTCTGTGGTGAAATCCTTCTTGGGCTGAGGCCAGCAGCCGCGTTGCAGCGCTAGGCTTTTTCTTCTGGCTTCTGACTTCTGCTTTCTGATTTCTGCTCGTCCCCGCTCTTCCGCCGCAGGTGAAGTTCAGTCTTTGGCCTGGGAGGCGAGCACTCTCAATTCCTCCCCGCTCACGCGCATGGTGAGCCATTCCTTCATGACCTTGGCGCCGAGCGATTCGTAGAACTCGATGGCGGGTGTGTTCCAGTCGAGCACTTGCCACTCAAAGCGTCCGCACCCTTCATCCACCGCCACCTTCGCCAGACGCAGCAGGAGCGCTTTGCCGATTCCCTTGCCGCGGAATCGCGGGCGCACAAACAGGTCTTCGAGAAACAGCGTCGGCCGGCCCGCCCAGGTCGAGTAGTGATAGAAGAAAAGTGTAAACCCTGCTGGTTCGCCCTCCCATTCGGCGATTAGCACTCGGAATTTGGGATTCGTGGAGAAGCCGTCGCGGCGTAAATCTTCCGGTGTCGCCACCGCTTGCTCCGGGGCTTTTTCATATTCGGCGAGCTCCTGGATGAATTGAAGGATAAGAGGAATGTCGTTTGCGCTTGCGTTTCGGATGTTCAGCATGCGGCCATTGTAGCAATTTTGTGTTACACTCCTTGTGAATTAGATTGAGTCTTCGTTGGGCCGTTAGCTCAATTGGTAGAGCAACTGACTCTTAATCAGTAGGTTGGGGGTTCGATTCCCTCACGGCTCACCAGCATCAATATGTACGCGGTCGGTGGCTGAATTGGTAGAGTCGGCCGCGGCCGAACTCTTAATCAGTAGGTTGGGGGTTCTCCGCCGCGGCGGACTCACGGCTCACCAGCATCAATATGTACTACGTTTATATTCTCCGCTGGCTGGCGGAGAGCTGCGCTCTGCGCTTCAGCGTGCTGGATTAGCGCAGGTGATGCCCACCCACAAACCCCATTTTGTGCCCGGAGACCTGCAATTCCTTACCAGCAACACTTATCGCCGCGCCAAGCTTCTTGAGAGTGATCGCCTGTCGGCCACAGAGCTTCGCTCAGATACGCCAGCGTGTCCAGCGGGAAGGCCCTGTCGAGTTCAGCCGCCAGCTTCTCCGCCCCTGCCGCATCGCCTGCCCGCCCCCGAAGAAAAATAGTGCGCTGGAACCCCTCGGGGGTTTATAATATACGGTGTCAGGAGCCAAGAAGGAAATTCCGGACCAAAGGAATTTGAACGTGGAGTTTTCAAGGCTGTCCATAAAGATCAGACTTTCTGGCAGGTGCATCGCCTTTCTCATCCTGTTTCTTGGACTCGCGTTTGGGGGACGAGAAGTGCCCGAACTGCTCTCGCTGGCGGATGACGTCTCGAACGATGGAGAAAGGGTCGAGATTGTGTCTCCCGAAGAGCCTGGTTCCTCCATTCTCTCGCAAAGAGACGAGGCGGGCGCTCCGCCTTGCATCGATGTCCCGACGAATGTTCATCACTTCACCAGCCGCCATCTCTCGCAGTTCCTTCACCTCCAAGCCGGCAATGACCTCCTGCAGTTGCTTTCCATTCAAAGGGAATGACCCCTAGTAGGGGAAGTTCTCGTTCTGATCTGTCCACCTTAAAGGGTACTTCTGGAATCTGGGGCGCTTTGGCCTCTCCTGAGGCGGCTGGCGCGCTCCAGAGGAAACAGTGAACACCTTTCGAGGCGGAAAACTCCTCCCCGGGGACCTTGCCGCGGTGGGTGAAGATGGCTTCATATACATTGTTCGACTTAAAGGGCAAAAAACGGTTCAAGCGAAGACGTACGCGAAGCCACCGGGTGAGAGTTGAAAGGCCAAGGAGCTCTGATGACAGTTGAATCAAGGGAAATGGCAAGCCTGCGTGCACACCCTCTCTTCGAGGCTCCTACGCTGACGAGATCTCCGTCAGCCATCAAAGGCTACTCAGCGGTCGTATTGTCTTCTGTGGCGGAAATTCAAAGTTTGCAGCCGTTAGTCAGGCGCTCACTGCCGCAGAACGATATCCTGCACGACCTCGAGTATTTCCTGGCTTCGGTGTCCGAACATTCGACGCCGAGAGTTGTTGCCGTTCGCCACGGGAGTGAGCTTGCAGGGGTCGTCTGCGCAAGAGAAAGAATCCTCCCCGGCTTTCGCCTCGGAGTCGTGATTGCCGACTTGACTTTCGGGGGCACACTGTTCGGAGATCCGCTTGAGCAGCAAGATACTTTCCTGATTGCATTGCAGACGTTGCTTGCGTCTGCAGGAACACGCGGTATAAGGCTGAAAGTTCGGCGACGCAGTCCTGAACTGGCGGCCGTCCGAAAGCTCCTTGCTTCCAGCCGCCTTGATGTCCACTTTTGGCGCGTCAAAGAGCATGCCAGTCTGTCTTTGCCTAGCACATATGAACAGCTCCTGCTGAGTTTCGGATACACCACGCGGCATAATTTCCGGTACTATCGGCGACGTTTCGAGACTGCAGGTCATGTTTATTTGGCCAACCTCTCGCTGGATGAGCTGCGTTTGGCAGCTTTCTATCTCGGACCGAAGTGCAGGAAACCCATTGAACCATACTCAATCGACAGGTACTTAAAGATGATGGCCACGGCGGGCCGGCCGCTGGCGGTTGGACTGAAGCATCGGAACGGAGAATGGCTGAGCGCCATAGGTGGCGTATACAGGCCTGATGCCGGAGTGTTACTGTGGCAGTTGAATAATGATCGGGAATTTCCGGGAGAGTCGTTGTCCGTAGTTCTACGCGGCTATTTAATCGAATCCCTCATCCGCGAAGGTATGAAGGAGTTCATCATTTGGAAGGGCACAGGGACGCCCTTGTCTCGCTATGTAACTCGCATACCTGCATTGGAAATCTACCTCGATTCGCCTGAATACAAGTGGCGTTTGGTGCGCGGATTGGTATCAAAATTTGGGCCTTGGTTGCCCTGGCAGCTCAAATGGAATGCACGCTGGATTGCGCCATTTTCCTTCAAGCCCAGATAAAACTCGATGCCGACCGGCTTCCACTAGGCCAAGGCCGAAGAATTGCACCTCGTCCCGGGTGGACATCGCCACCCTTTCAAGGGGTGCCTCACGCCGGAAAATCGAAGGGGGTGCCGGGGGTTATGGGGCAGGGACACAGCCAGGCGGAATCACTGCGAAGCCACGCCTGCGAGTCGGCAGTATGGCAAGCGTGTAGCGCGAATGCGCCTATGCGACGGCAGGCGCGAGAGCGTGAGAAGCTTGTCCGCTTGGGACCGGGGCTTGCGTAGAATGGCCCGCCACCGCGTCAGAATTGGCTCAGAATGAATCCGGGCAGACCGAGAACGGCAACTAATCTGGTGATCACCCTTCGTGACCACTCCCCGGCGCCATCGTGAGTCCCCCTGTGCCATCGCTTTGCGGCCCGCCGCCCACTCACCCCGTGAGAACCCGCATGAATACTGGGTTTGTAGCGCTTGGTAGCGGGCCGTAGCCTCTTATCCATCTACGTATCACAGAGAACGTAACTTGTTGGTTCTTCGTGTAAGCCCAACTCTTAGCCAGTAGGTTGGGGGTCCTCCGCCGCGGCGGACTCACGGCTCACCACTAATCCCGACAACCTGGGCGCCTAAGCACCCGGCAACGGGTACAGCGACACTTCCTTCATGGGATGGTGCTTCGCATTGTCCGTGATCAATGTTAGATGGTGGTAAAGGGCCACGGCCGCGACCGTAACGTCACCAATGGCCAGCGTGATTCCTTTGCGGTTATAGTCGCGCTTCAAGAAACCGGCCAGGCGGGCGATTGGAAACGTCACAGGATAAAACTGCAGGCTGTCCAGCAGTTCTGCGGTGCTCGCTTGTTCCTCCGCCCGCATGCCGGCATATACCTCCGTTACGTTGATCGAGCAACAAGCAAGCAGGTGGCCTTGCTCCGCCAAGCTGGTGAGCAGTTCCCCGCGCCTCCGCTTGTTGTTGAGCGCATCGATGATGACGCTCGTATCGAGGAGGTAGATGCTCATGTTAACGGCGGGCGCTCACTTTGCGGTACCGCTTTTCGTCCTCCCTCCGCACCTTGGCCACCCACGCTGCGGCGCCCCGCTCGAGTTCCGGGTGCTCCTCGTCTCTCCAGGCGCCGATGGCAGCTTTAAGGGCCTTAATTTGACGGAGGCGCATCAGCTCCTTCTCGGCAGCTTGGGCAAGAAAGCTGCTACGGCCACGCTTACCGACCAGCCTGTCGATCTGCGCGGCGAGTTGCTCCGCGATGACAATGTGAGTGCGTCTTGTTCGCATGATAACGTCGCTGGCCCGCCCTTAGACTGCGCCGCCGAAGGCCCATTGCAAGTTTACCACCTGTGGGATTTTCGTCAACCCCCTAGCTTGTTTGCCGTTCCCGATATCGATGTAAACTCGCTGGCCGGCGCGGAGCGCAGCTCTGCCCATGAGCGTGCCGGATTAGCGCGGGTCATGCCCACCCACAAACCCCATTTTGTGCCCGGAGACCTGCAATTCCTCACCAGCAGCACTTATCGCCGCGCCGAGCTTCTTGAGAGTGATCGCCTCTTGGCCGCAGAGTTGCGCTCTGCGCCAGCTGGCGTCTTAAGTGAAACACATCGCGCCCGAGTGACGCGCACTCGGAAACTATGCTGAGTAGGTAATTCACCGGATTGGGAAACGCCCCTCCACGACGGAATTCGGCCCGCGCACCGCAGTGGCCTAGTTGACGGCTATCCGACTTCTCAGGTCGGATCCGCTCGCAGGTCTATCATTCACTTGGAGATCACTCGTGGAATGGGGATTTCTCACCAGGGATCTGAGGGCAGAAATTGTAAGTAAACACTACGCCGTTAGGGAGGATCTGTTCGCCGATGGCTGGTGGGAGGGGCTGTTATCGCCAGCGATCGGAAGACACCGTGCGACAAGGCATCAGATACGTCCTGGGACCCGCTTAAGGGGGAGTTGGATTTTAGTCCGGAATCGTGTGTAGCTTGTTAGGTATCAATTGCGACTTGGGGCGCCATGCCCGGACACCATGGGAGAGCCGGGCGATGATGCCTGGGATAGGTGATTGGAAATGCCGCCTAATTCTGCTGGTTCTTCCTATGTGCAAGGACACCAGCGCTCATCTGCCGAATGCACGTAGCTTCCGGTACCCATTCACTGGCTAGGAGACTTTTCAACCGGCGGGGGCTCGCTGACGGGCTGCTTATTGCCGTCTTCGGCTGCAAGCACCCTGTTTCTCTGCCATTCAGGTCTGGAATTCACCTCTTTCCGGGCTTCCTCCAAAATGACTCTTAGCCAACCTTTATCAGGCATTGCCATCTCCTATCGGTTTCAGTTTCGCGTGTTCCATCCGCTTATGCAATAGCTCTAATGCATCATTTTCGTTTGCGATATAAGACTCAGGAAAACCGGGCATTCTGAGCAAACTGGTACCCGGCTTCCACTCTATTCGTGCGCCAGCGGAACTCTTACGGTCGCCAAATATTGGGAAAAGCTCTGCGAACTGGCGGGGCGCGATTCCGATGAACGGCTCAAATAGCAGCCGCCTAAGGCCGCCAGTCTCCACAGCAATTGCATCGTCGTGAAGTTGTGCCGCGAGACTCTTTGGATAAGGCTCAATGAACACTACGCGCAAAATCCCTGCCGCAATTATATGACGTGCGCATTCGTGACAGGGGAACGTGGTGCTGTAGAGAGTGGCGCCACGAATCTTCACTCCTCGAGCTGACGCCTCGACGATTGCTGCCATCTCAGCGTGTACCGCACGCCCGTACTCGAGTGGTTGCATGATTCGCGTGCCCTTCAGCAGAGGTAGGGCTTCCTGAACTCGGTCGTTGGACGGAAGGTCCTTCTTTGAAGGCAGCAACCAGCCCTCCCCCGCCAGCCTATCGAGGATTTCGCCAACGTTAACCTGCTCGAGGAGGTCACTGCTGTCAAACTCCTTTCTAATATCACGGTGATCGGGCACGTCGCCCGGCCAGTACTGGCCTCCTCCGTACTTTGGCACCTCATTGGTGCCGACCACGAGTATCTCGCCACAGGAACTGGCGATCGCCGCTCCGACCTGCCGACCGAGAGCACTAGACCGCAGCCCAGTTAGGAACGCATGAGCCATCGCATATTCGTCTCTGGTCGGAGTCTCCGAGTTGTCGCCTAAGACAAGGCGAACAAAGCGATCCACGTTCTCACGCAACTTGGGCTCGTCTGTTGAGTCTACAAATACGTCGGCCATCGGAAAGCTCTGGCGTACATTCTGTCCGAAGGTTTTGGTTGAGTCTATCTGGTCGCGAGTAACCAGTCGTTCTGCGTCCTCTCGAAATGGGTCTGAATCATAAGAGTTCCGGCTACGCGCAATCTTCGAGGCCAGATTCTGTAATCGGATCTCCCTAGGCGAATAAGCAGCAACAAGCAAAAAGCCTGGACCATAGATTTCTCGCAACGATAATATCTCTTCGGGATGCTTGAGAGATTTCACAATATAAGCGGTTCTTTTCGCAGGTTCTGTTGGGCTGTTTGTAAGCTTTTGTCGCAGTTTGCGGATTTCACCGACGCCCAGAACTGCGAGAGCATCATCGCTGCCGATTAGCGATCGAAACTCATCACCCGCGTCCATGTGTTTCTCTATCCTTAGGTCCTCCGGAGCCTCCGTGAGAACTTCCCATCTATCAATTTCGTGGAGTAGTTCGGCGAGATGGACCGGCTCGGCGCGGTACCCCGCTGCAGCGAATGCAGCTTGCAGGGCTTTTTGAACGTACCCGAGGTTCGAGCCGACTGCACCGACCATGCCGATGACAAGCTCCGCGTAATCGCGCCTAGCTTTGAGATCCAACAGCATTTACACTATCCTAACTCCGAAGTAGAGGATAGCAGAGAAGCTCCCAGTATTTTACCACATTCAAAACTGAATGCGAATTTTGCGGTGCATCCTTTTAGCACGGCGATCAATGTCGGGCGCGCCCACTCGACGGAACTACATAGTTAAGCTCAAGCATGTTGCCAGTCACTCCAGTACGGGCTTCTGGATAGCTGTTGAGAGACCATTGTCACCGCCGATCTGACCAATACTGGAAGCTCCCAATGGAAAATGGATCCTGCCTGGTCGCCTGCTGTTTACCGAAAGGCGTCGGTAACAGCTCAACGAACCACTTTAGCAGGATTGGGGAACGCCCTCCCCGTCGAATATGACGACCGCGCTTTGAAAAGCAAGGACTCGATGACTACCATCCACCGCTGCCATAGGGGAAATGGAACACTTTGGTAACAGCGGGTCAGCCCAGGGTGAGAATGGCGGGGTTACTCGTGACGATAGCGTGGCCCAAGGCGTCTTTCCACATGCTTGCAGGTCTTGCGACGCCGACGCCTTACATTCGTCGATTCAGAGGAACAGACTGGACTTCTTGTTCCAGCAGGAGAGAGGCCGTCCTCAAGCGCGACGCTCTGGGCATCCGCCTAGCGAAGGAGCGATGCGCCGAGCTTTCTCCTGTTCCCCCGGTTGCGCTTGCTGCCGAGCGGCTTCATGCTCGCGTAGGCCGGCGCCTGCGCGTCGGAATTGGCTCAGAGCGAATCTGGGCGGGTCGAGAAGGGTAACTAATCCGGTGACCACCCTTGCTGACCACTCCCCGGCGCTATCGTGAGTCCCCCTGTGCTACCGCCTTGCGGCCTGCTGTCTACACCCCCCGTGAGAACCCGCATGAATACTGGCTTTGTAGCGTTTGGTAGCGGGCCGTAGCCTCTTATCCATTTACGTATCACAGAGAACGTAACTTGTTGATTCTTCGTGTAAGCCCAACTCTTAATCAGTAGGTTGGAGATTCGATCCCCTCGCAGCTCACCACTATGTCGCCTCCATCATGCCGCGGTTGCAGGGGTGCAGCGGCAAGCTCATTCTCAAAAACTCACGCGAATCCGGCCAGCATGGCATGCGCGCTACGTGATCCCGCGGGCGCCGGACCCGACGGTGCTTCTGAAGGCGTCCAGTCCCAAATGACACCCACACGCCCGCGCTTTTGCTCTTGACAGGAGGCTGGGAAAGTGGTAGCCTATGCTGGTTGACCTATGAAGAGCGCCGGCAGAAAGCGCGGGAAGGAGATTCGAAAGCGGCCCGCAGGGAGCGCAAGACGGCAAGAAAGTGCAAAAAAGATGTTAAATAGAGGGAACGAACCGAGGGATTTATTGAAAACACAGCACTTAGCGTTCTTTTGAGCGAAAAACGAACTCAAAACGAACTCAATTTTGAGCGCAAAAAGTGGAGAAAATAGGGAACAGGGAACGGGGAACAGGGAACAGGGGACGGAGGAGAGGGAACAGGGAACAGGGAACAGGGAATGAGGAATGGTGAATTGTGAATAGTGAATTGGCTGGTTCTTTTTTTTGGCGCCGGGTGCTGCAATATCCATGTGAGGGCAACTGGAATCAAGCGGCAGCCTGGGACGTGGTTGTTACTTCTCGACCCTCGACTTTCGACTTCTCGACTTCGAGAAAATGAACGAACAGAGCGGGAATGTCTATGAAAAGAAAGGACCGCTTTGGAAAACTCGGGCTAATGCGGGAATGTGTATGAAAAAAAAGCGCTTAGCCCCCTAAAGCGGGGATATTATTGAAAATAAAGGCGGTTAATAGGCGGCAAGAGGATTACACATTGATGAGGATTTTCGACGAGGATTCTTCTTGCAAGCGTGGCCCTGTAGATGTTATTTGAATAGATTCCCACTTTTGACGTGCATTGAAACTGTACATGAGTCAACCAAGGATTCAATTCGCGGACCACGCAGCGGCGGAGAGGAAGCCGCGCAGAACCGTCGGGCTAGCAGTAGTCGGCCTGGGGACTGTCGGCACAGGTACGGTGAAGGTACTGGTCGAGCACCAGCGTGAAATCCAGCGGCGGCTGGGCTGCAAGCTGGAGCTCAAGACCATCTGTTCGCTCGGCATCCGTAGGAAAGATGTGTCCTGGCTCGGCAGGCAAGTGAAAACCACGGTGGACTGGCGTGAAGTGGTGCGCGATCCTGAAATTGATATTGTTGTGGAACTGGTAGGAGTGCTCTCCGTGGCGCGCGCCATTGCCTTTGCGGCCATCGACGCCGGCAAGCACCTGGTGACCGCGAACAAGCAACTGGTGGCGGAACGCGGGGTGGAGCTTGCGGAGCACGCCCGCGCCGCCGGCGTGAGCTTAGGCATCGAAGCTTGCGTGGCGGGAGGCACGCCCATCCTGCACGCCATCCGCGAAGGGCTGGCGGGCGAGCACTTCGCCGGCGTGTACGGCATTCTGAACGGCACCACCAATTACATCCTCACGGAAATGGATCGCCGCGGCTGCAGCTTCGCCGAAGCGCTGGCCGAAGCGCAGCAGAAAGGCTATGCCGAGCCCGATCCCACCTTTGATGTGGAAGGGTACGATGCCCGCTACAAGATTGCCATTCTCGCCATGTTATGTTTCGGCCAGGCGGTGCGCGTCGAGGAGATTCCTGCGCAAGGGATCACCGCGATCGAGCAAGTGGACTTCGCTTATGCCCGCCGCTTGAACCATACCATCCGCTTGATCGCTTCCGCACGCCGCCGGACTCGCGGCCGCCTGGAGATTTTCGTGCGCCCCATGATGATTCCGTCCAGCAGCCAACTGGCCAACGTGCTCGGCTCGATCAACGGAATCCTGTTGATGGGAAACAAGGGCGGGAACACCACCATCACCGGCCGGGGCGCGGGGGGTGAACCCACCGGCGTCGCGGTGCTCTCCGACGTGGTGGAAATCGCCCGCGCCATGGCGACGGGCGGAGGTGGCTCGACTCCCCTGGGGTACGAGACTTGGCGCCCGTCCAGAATCGCTCCGGCTTCAGAAAACATCATCTCCGCTTACCTTCGCCTTGTGGTGCGCGACCGCCCCGGAATCCTGGCGCGCGTCTGCGCCCTGCTGGCCCGCCACCGCATCAACATCGATTCGGTGCTGCAAAAACCCGCCCTGCCCAAGAACCAGCTCCCCTTTGTCATGACCCTCGAGCCCAGGCGCGAGAAGCATGTGGCACAGGCGGTCGCCGAAATCGCACGCCTCCCCTTCATGGCCCGCCCGCCGCTCATGCTGCCGTTCGCCGAACTGCCGTAAGGGCAGTGACGAGTGACGAGTGACGAGAACAGAAGTCAGGAGTCAGAAGTCAGGAGTCAGAACAAGAGGTTTCAGGTGGCGGGTGTTTGCCGTAAAGTCAGTGACGGGGAACGGGCAGAATTGTGAATAGTGAATGGTGAATTACGCAGGCGCGAATTATGAATGATGAATCGTCAATTACGAAGGCAGGTTGGGTCGTGCGGGAGTCGACGGCTGCGCTCCCCCCAATTCACCATTTACCATTCACTATTCAGAATTTTGTGGAAGTGAGCCGGCTGGGACTCGAACCCAGAACCCCTGCCTTAAAAGGGCAGTGCTCCACCGTTGAGCTACCGGCCCACGTTGGTTGCTCGCAAGGTTCGTCGTTCAGCAATCCTGCCGCTGACGGCCAGGATGCTGCGCCCTTCGTCATTCAGAATGGGAAGACACCGAAGGGTGGCCTTGCGCTGCACATCTTAACAACTTACACCAGTGGGACCGCGCCCGTAAATACCAATCGCAGCGGCCGCGATCTTTCTTACTTGACAGGGCATGAAAGCAATTGTACATTATTAAAGGTGAATCGTACGTTAGAGAGGCTGCAATGGCGGCAGTTTGCTTCGACATCAAAAAGGTAACGGCCACTGATTTTAGGGATAGGCTTAAAGATTACCTGAAAGCGGCGCGAGCCAATAGAGTGGTGCTGGTCGAAAACCGGCGGCAGCCTGCAAAATACCTTGTGGACAAGGAATTCCTGGATTCTCTTGTTAAAGAGCGTGAATCCATCATTGCGACGATGGAGATTTTAACTGACCGGGATCTTACGGACCGGCTGCTGCGTCTTTCCAAAACCATTGATGATGATGTTGCCGCCGGGCGGTTGCTCAGGACGGCAGACGTTTTTGGCGCATGATGAAGAGGCAGAAACGTCCTTGCCCCCCGCCTCCTGTTGTAGAAGGGGCACAGCCCAAACCTTGCTTTGAACTGAGATATACCCCGGATGCCGCTACAGACATTAAAGGCCTTGACGGAAGCGTGCGAAACCAGCTTCGCAAGGTCTTGGAGAAGAAGTTGGCCGTTGATCCTGAAGGATACGGCTTGCCGTTGCGGGGTCCGCTGGCGAATTATTGGAAGCACGAGTTTGGAAATCACCGCATCGTCTACGGGATTTATCCCCAGCATCATGTTGTAGTCGTGTGCGCGGTGGGCGTCCGCAAGCAAGGCGACGCCGAGGACATTTACCGGCAACTGGAATCGGTTGCCAAAGCGGGGCGTCTGGCCGGACAACTTGCATCGGTGCTCAAGAATCTTCTGCCGAAGAGGTGAGGATTGGAGTCAACCCCGGGTCTCACGTCGGGTTGAGATATTGCCGCTTGCGCGCTACTCTGTTTGAGCTCCAGGTTGACGTTCAGAAGGGCGGGAACCTGTTGTGAATATCCGGCGACTCATCTGGACTCTATTTGATTTGAGAGGAGAAGAAACATGGCGAAGGTTAAAGATCTGAAGGTGAACGAGCCGACTCAGCGCTTGCGCGGTACGCTGCCGAAGATCGGAATCCGGCCGGCCATCGACGGGCGGCGCAAGGGCGTCCGGGAATCGCTGGAAAACCAGACCATGGAAATGGCGAAGTCCGCCGCCAAGTTTTTTGGCGAGCATCTGCGGCACCCCAACGGACTCCCGGTGGAATGTGTGATCTCTGACACCTGCATCGGCGGCGTGGCGGAGGCTGCGGAGGCCGCGGATAAATTTGCGCGCCAGGGTGTGGGACTCTCTCTTACCGTTTCGCCCTGTTGGTGCTACGGCTCGGAGACTATGGATATGGATCCTCTGACGCCCAAAGCGGTCTGGGGTTTCAACGGCACCGAGCGGCCCGGCGCGGTCTACCTGGCAGCAGTATTGGCGGGGCACAATCAGAAAGGACTGCCCGCATTCGGCATTTATGGAAAGGACGTGCAGGACGCAGGTGACAAAAGCATCCCGAGGGATGTGCAGGAAAAGCTCCTGCGCTTCGCTAAAGCCGGGCTGGCCGCGGCGGAAATGAAAGGCAAATCCTATCTTTCACTCGGCTCCGTTTCCATGGGCATTGCGGGTTCTACGGTTGACCCGGCTTTCTTCCAGAACTATCTGGGAATGCGCAATGAGTATGTGGATATGTCGGAATTCGTGCGGCGCATCGACGAAGAAATATATGACCGGAAAGAGTACTTACGCGCCAATAAATGGGTGAAGGCGAATTGCGCGGAAGGAAAGGATTACAACGTTCCGAAAATGTCGCGCAGTAAGAAATACGCCGACTGGCACACCGTGGTGAAGATGACCCTGATCGCCCGCGACCTGATGGTGGGGAATGGCAGGCTGGCGGAGATAGGATTTGGCGAAGAGGCTCTTGGACACAATGCAATTCTGGCCGGGTTCCAGGGCCAGCGGCAATGGACGGACCACTTCCCCAATGGGGACTTCATGGAGGCAATCCTCAATTCCTCCTTCGATTGGAACGGCATCCGGGAGGCTTTTGTCTTCGCCACCGAGAACGATTCGCTCAACGGGGCCGCGATGCTGTTCGGGCATCTGCTGACCGACACGGCACAGATCTTCGCTGATGTGCGCACGTTCTGGAGTCCGGAAGCGGTCAAACGCGTCACCGGAAAGAGTCTGACGGGAAAGGCCAGCGGAGGCGTCATCCACCTGATCAACTCGGGCGCGGCCACCCTCGATGCCACGGGTGAACAGATGAAGGATGGCGTGAGGGTGCTGAAGCCATACTGGGAGATTACTGCGGAGGAGATGGGGCGATGCCTGCACGCCACACAATGGAGCCCGGCAATTGTCGAGTATTTTCGGGGCGGCGGATTCTCTTCCACGTTTGCGACCAAGGGCGAATTGCCGGTGACCATGGCGCGCCTCAACTTGGTGCAGGGCCTGGGACCGGTGCTCCAGATTGCCGAGGGCTACACGGTGGAGTTGCCTAAGGACGTGCACCACATCCTTGACCTGAGGACCAATGCCACTTGGCCCACCACTTGGTTTGCTCCTACGCTCACAGGTGAAGGTCCCTTCCGCGACGTCTATTCTGTGATGAACAACTGGGGCGCTAATCACGGCGCCATCAGTTACGGCCACATCGGCGACCTGTTGATCTCCCTGGCTTCGATCCTGCGCATCCCTGTGTGCATGCACAACGTACCGGCGGAGCGGGTCTTCCGGCCTAGCGCCTGGACGGCCTTCGGCGCCCAGGACCCGCAGGGAGCGGATTATCGCGCCTGCGCCACCTTTGGTCCCGTGTACGGCAAGAGGTAACGCCGAGCAAGTAGTGGCGGTTCGCGAACCGCCCCTGCTTTGCTCAGCCGATCAACTTTTCCAGGTACTGCTTTTCCTTCCGAATGTCGTCGATTTGCCGGGGACCGGAAATATCTCTTTCAATAGTAAGAGGTCCGTCGTAACCGAGCTCCTTCAGGCGTGGAATAAGCATGGGGAAATTCGCCTTCCCTTGGCCGATGGGGACTTCTTCGCCCAAATTTCTCGGGTCGGTGGGAAAGAGCCCGTCCTTGGCGTGGATGCCGCGCACGAGCTTGCCGATTACGTCCAGCGCATCGAGCGGGTTCCCTTTGCCGTAAAGGATCAGGTTGGCGGTGTCCAGGTTGACGAACTGGTTGTCGAGTCCCACGTCGGTGATGGCCCTGAGCAAGGTTATGGGGGTTTCCTGCCCCGTCTCATACAGCATCATCTGGCCGTTCGCCTTGAGATGAGTCGCGACTTCGCGAAGGGCTTCCAGAGTCTCCTTATAAAGAGGGTCGTTGGGATTCTCGGGAATAAACCCAAAGTGCGTGTGAAGGGCGGGAAGCCCCAACTTCTTGGCGAAATCGGAAGCTTGCTTGAAGTGGGCGATTCGCTGCGCGCGGTATTGCCGGGGCACCAGCCCAATCGTCAGCGGGCCCTGGTAGAAGTCATAAATTTGGGGTCCTGGGCCACTGGTATTGAGGGCTGTGACCTCGAGATTGAACTTCCGCACCGCCTTCCGGATGCCCTCCAGCATTGCGTCGGAGAGATCCTCCGTCTGAACCTGGCAGGTTGGGATTCCAAGGTCATGTACTTTTTGCAGCGCCTTATCGGGGTCCTTCCCCATGTTCAAAATCAAGCCCAGGCGCATGCCTTTTTGGGCGGGGGCAGCGGGAAGTCCGTGCATCAGCCCAACGGTCCCCGCAGCGGCAGAAACCTTCAGGAAATCGCGTCGGTCGAGTGTTTGCATTGATGGTTACCTCGCGAAATAGGAGTCAGGAGTCAGAAGTCAGGAGTCAGAAGGTCAGGCATGGTCCCTTCGCGACCGCATGCGATGCTGCCAACCCGCTGGTTCCTGATACCTGCCGCCGGAGATCTTTTCTTCTGTCTCCTGACTTCTGACTCCTGACTTCTGCTCATTGACAACTTCTGAGCGTAGAGCATAGTATCCAATTTTGGGCATAATTGCTCGGGATTAGCGATGAAATCTTGTGAGTGATCCGACATGAAACAAGCGTACCTGGATTGCTTTTCCGGCATTAGCGGGGACATGTTTGTCGGTGCATTGGTGGACCTAGGCTTGCCGCTGGACCGGCTGTTTGCCGAACTGAGGAAGATTCCACTGGGCTTTTATGAGTATAAGCGCACGCGCGCGGTGCGGGGGCATCTGGTGGGAACCCGGATCGAGATCAACATCCCGGCGAAGCAGCCCAGCCGGAAGCTTGGGGGCATCGCGAAACTGATTGTGCACAGCGCACTGTCGGAAAGCGTCAAACGACGCGCCCTGGAAGTTTTTAACCGCTTGGCGGAGGCGGAAGGAAAGCTGCACAACATGCCGCCCACAGAAGTGCACTTCCACGAGATTGGCGGGGTGGATACGATTCTCGACATCGTGGGAACCTGTGTCGGGCTCGAGTTTCTCGACATTTCTGAGCTCACCTGTTCGCCGGTGAATGTGGGCAGCGGAAGCGTGCGGGCGGCGCACGGTTCGTTGCCGGTTCCGGCTCCCGCCGCTCTAGAACTGCTGAAGGATGTCCCCATCTATTCTTCGGGTGTCGAGGGAGAACTGGTGACTCCAACCGGGGCGGCGCTCATCACCACGCTGGCCGCGAGCTTTGGACCCATCCCGGCAATGAAAGTGGAGCGCATTGGATACGGTGCTGGAGCAAGGGAAATTCCGGGGCAGCCCAACTTGGCGCGCTTGCTGGTGGGGGAGAGCGCTGCGGTCGTGACGGTCCAACCGGGCGCTCCCGGCGATGAAGTGGTTTCCGTGATTGAGGCCAATGTGGACGACATGAGCCCGCAGCTTTACGGCTTCTTCGTTGACCAGGCTCTAGCCGCAGGCGCGCTGGACGTGACTTGCACTCCCATCCAGATGAAGAAAAACCGCCCGGGAATCCTGGTGAGTGTGCTTTGCACTCCTGAGACCAGCGACGCACTGGCCCAACTGCTCTTCGAGCAGACTACGACGATCGGCGCGCGCATCTACGAGGCGCGGCGCAAGGTTCTGGACCGCGAACTCCTCAGCGTGCAGACGCCTTACGGTGCAGTCAGGGTCAAAGTGGCCAGGCGGGACGGGAAAGCGCTGAATGTTGCGCCCGAATATGAAGACTGCCAGCGCTTGGCGACGGAGAAGGGCGTTCCACTCAAGCAGGTGATCATGGCGGCGCAAGCAGCCTACTTGCAAGGGGGCGAGAAGCCGGAGGTCGAACCCTCCCCCGAAACCACGGCTAGGGCGCCAAAGGCCGAAGCCCCCGCCGAGCTAGTAACCCCGGATGGCGAGGGCGAGAAGGCGACGGGCGCATGAAAGAGTTCTACATCACCACCCCTATTTACTATCCCAACGCCCGGCCGCATGTGGGCTCGGCTTATACCACCATCGTCTGTGACGTGCTGGCACGCTACAAGCGCATGTGCGGTTACGACGTGGCTTTTCTTACGGGCACGGACGAGCACGGGGAGAAGCTCGAACGTGCTGCCGCAGCGGCAGGCCAGTCGCCCAGTCAGTTTGTGGCGGAGAAGCGAGAGCTTTTCGTCAAGCTGTGGGAGAAGCTCGGCATCGAGGTCAGCGAATATCCGTATCCCGACCTCAAACCGGATTCGCTGCGCTTCATTTACACGACTCACCCCGATCATGAAAAGTCCGTCCAGCGCATGCTGAAGCTCGCGCAGAAGAACTCACCTGGCATCATCTATAAGGGCAAATATGAGGGCCGGTACTGCGTCTCTGATGAGCGCTACATCTCGGATGGCTCCGAACCGGCCGATTGCGATATCTGCGGTCGGCCCGCGGAGCTCATCAGCGAAGAGAATTACTTCTTCAAGCTTTCAGCCTACCAAGATCGTCTGCTGGAACTGTACGACAAGCATCCCGAATTCGTGCAGCCGGACTATCGCCGGAACGAAGTCAAGAGCTTTGTGAAGAGCGGGCTGCGCGACATTTCCGTAAGCCGCGAACGCCTCAAGTGGGGCATCCCCTGGCCCGATGATCCCGAGCAGGTGGTTTATGTATGGTACGATGCGCTCACCAGCTACATGACGGGCATTGGCTACGCACAGGGCGAAAACGGCAGCGCGGAGTTCCAGAAGTATTGGCGCAACAGACCGGGCGAGTCGGAAATTGTCCATATGATCGGCAAGGACATCTTGCGCTTCCACGCCGTCTATTGGCCCGCGTTCATCATGGCAGCGTATCCAGGCCAGCCGGCGATGCTGCCGACGACCGTGTTTGCGCATGGATGGATTTATTACGAGCAAGATAAGATGTCGAAGTCGAAGGGCAACGTCGTTTATCCCGAGCCCATCGTCGACGCGCTCGACTCCTTCGGCGCGCCTGGGAACGACGCGCTGCGTTATTACTTGCTGCGCGAAGCGCCGTTTGGGCAGGACACGAGCTTTTCCTACGAGGGGCTGATCCAACGTTACAACTCGGACTTGGCCAATGGGTTGGGTAATCTTGCCAGCCGCGTGCTTGCCATGGTCCATCAGTACTTCGAGTCGCGCGTACCGCAGCCCTCGCCTAGCCACAGCGATAGCCCGGCATACCTCCTGCGCACGGTCGCAAGGCCGAATATATGGGCTGCGGTCGGGGATCAGGCCGCTCGCGAGCCGGGTCAGTACAATGACCTCAAGTTCTCGGACGCATTGCAGACAATCTGGCGGCTCATCTCGCACGTGGATGCCTTTCTCGTGCAGAGGAAGCCGTGGGTCTTGGCAAAGAACCCGGACCATAGACAAGAGTTGGCTGATGTTCTGTATGACGCATGCGAGGCGCTACGTATAATCCTCGTATTAGCGCACCCTGTGATGCCCAATGCGACTGCTCAAATATGGGCGCGGATGGGGCAGAGTACGCTGCTGGGCGAACAGCAGGTCGATCGTCTAGATTGGGGCCAATTGGCTCCGGGCACTGCGCTTGGGCCTCTCATTGGTGTTTTCCCGCGCCTAGAGACGGCCACGACGCTGGCCAAGCTTGACGAACTCGCTGAAGCCGACCGCGAGCGCGGCAAGCCAGCGGTAGGGGCGCTTCGCGAAGCGCCCCTACGAGCCAACCTCGCCGACGCTGACCGCAACCGAGACAAAACCAAGGAGGCATTCATACCCGTGCAAACAGAGAAAAAACCCGAAGCGGCGCCCGCGACCGCGCCCGAACACCCAATCCCCAGCCCCCAGTCCCCGGCCCCCATCCCCCAACCCCTAGCCCCCAGCCCCGCGCTGATTTCCATCGAGGATTTCGCCAAGGTGGACATGAGAGTAGGCGAAGTGAAGGCCGCCGAGCGCGTTCCCGGCGCTTCAAAACTCTTGAAGCTGATGGTGGATATCGGCACGGAAGTCCGCCAGCTTGTGGCCGGACTGGCTGAATACTATCAGCCCGAAAACCTGATTGGAATGAAAGTCGTGGTGGTCACCAATCTCCAACCGCGCAAACTTCGCGGGGTGGAATCGAACGGCATGATCGTTGCCGCTTTGACTGGCGAGCCAGGCCGGCCCGTCCTCGTGACCTTCAAGGAAGAGGTAGCGAACGGAGCGAGGCTGAGGTAGGTGTCAGGTGTCGGGTGCCAGGTGTCAGGGGAGAAGCAGGTGTCCGGTGTCAGGATGCAGGTGTCAGGCACCTGATGACTCGCTTCAGGGGGTAAGGACAAACGGATGACCATCAAGAGCTATCGCGACCTGAAGGTGTGGCAGAAGGCGATGGATCTTGTGGTCGAGAGCTATAAGGTTGTGAACCTCCTCCCTAAGAACGAAGCCTACAGCCTGGCAACACAGATTCAGAGAGCAGCAGTCTCAATTCCAGCCAACATTGCAGAGGGGCACGGCAGGGAACATTTGGGAGACTACCTTCATCATCTCTCTTGCGCCAATGGTTCTCTGATGGAGCTGGAGACACATTTCCTTATTGCGAGCAGGTTGTCATACATTACCGAAGCGCAATTGCTGCCGGTTTTAGATAACGCGGCCGAATTGGGTCGCATGCTGGCCGGGCTGATTAGTAAGCTGAAAGCCCGACATGCGAGCCCCGACACCTGACACCTGGCACCCGACACCTATGCTCGTTGACTCTCACGCCCATCTTGACGACCCGGGCTTCGATGCTGACCGCGAGGCGGTGATCGAACGGGCCCGCGCCGCCGGCCTGCGCTATCTCTTGGCGGTGGGAGGCGGCACGGGACCGGATAACCTGGAAGCGCCCATCGCCCTTGCCGAGTGCCGTGATTGGATTTACGCCACGGTGGGCGTTCACCCCCACGATGCAAGCCATTTCGGGGAACATCACGCCGAGCAAATCCGCAAACTGGCGCAACATCCCAAGGTGGTGGCCATCGGTGAAATCGGCCTCGACTACTATCGCGACCACTCCCCTCGCGAGATTCAGAGGCTGACCCTCATCCGGCAATTGGAATTGGCTCGGGAAGTAAGACTGCCGATTGTTATTCATTGCCGCGATGCCTGGCCGGACCTCACGGAGATTATTCAGGCCCACTGGAAATCGAGCGGGCTCGGCGGCATCCTACATTGCTTCTCGGGCGACCGCCAAGATGCTGAGAAGTTTCTCGACTGGGGATTCCAGGTTTCGTTTGCGGGCAACGTGACGTATAAGAAAGCGGAGAACCTCCGCGAGGCAGCGCGGTCGATTCCACTGGACCGTTTATGGATAGAAACCGATTGCCCCTACCTGACCCCGGTGCCACGCCGGGGTAAGCGCAACGAGCCGGCCTTTGTGATCGAAGTAGCCCGGACGCTGGCCGCTCTCCGGAACCTGAGCGTAGAAGAGTTCGGGGAAATCGTGGTCCGGAGCTTCGAACGGTTTTTCGCGCTAGACAGCCATTAGTTATGTATTTCAACTGCTGGAAGTGTCGCGAGAAGATTGCGTATCCATCCGGAAGCCGTGTGGGCACGCTCGACGTCTGCCCCAAGTGCGGCGCCGACTTGCACGCCTGCCGCAATTGCCAATTCTACGACCCCGCCAAACATAATCAATGCGCGGAACCGCAGGCCGAATGGGTCCGCGATAAAGAAGCCGCCAACTACTGTGACTACTTCCGACCTAATCCAACCCTAATGGCTAGCGCGGATCGCACCGCCTCTAAGAAGAAGTTCGACTCGCCATTTCGAGGTTAAACTAAGCCGCTATTGACATTCGATCGTCGCAGGAACTTCACCCGCCATCAAACCCACCGGCCTTTTCAAAGGCATCGGCGACGCGCAGGAGCCTTGCCTCGTCGAAGTGTTTGGCGAGAAGTTGCATCCCCACCGGAAGGCGTGGTTCCCCTTGGGTCTTTCCGCAGGGAACGGAAATGCCCGGGATGCCGGCCAGGCTGGCGGTAACGGTGTAGATATCGGCGAGATACATTTGCAAGGGGTCGTCCATGCGCTCGCCGAGCTTGAAAGCAGGGATGGGGGAGGTTGGGGTGACGATGACGTCCACCTCGTCAAATGCTTCCAGGAAATCCCTGGTGATGAGGGTGCGCACTTTCTGGGCTTTCAGGTAATAGGCATCGTAGTAGCCGGAGCTCAGGACGTAGGTGCCAAGCATAATGCGCCTCTTCACCTCGGCGCCAAACCCTTCGTAGCGCGTGTGCTTGTACATTTCTTGCAAATCCGCGTACTCAGCGGAGCGGAATCCATAGCGCACGCCATCGTAGCGCGCCAGATTCGAGCTGGCTTCAGCCATGCAGATGATGTAGTAGCAGCCAATGGCATAATCGGTGTGGGGAAGGCTTATGGGGACGAGCTGGCATCCCAGCTTGGCCAGCAAGTCAACTCCTTCTTGGATGTTATCTCCAATTTGCGTATTGAGTCCCTTGAAATACTCGCTTGGGACGCCCACCTTGAGGCCACGCACGTCTTGATTCAGCCCTGCGACGTAGTCCTCAACCGGAATGTCCGCCGAGGTGGAGTCGTGCGGGTCGCGGCCCGCAATCGTTTGCAGCAGACGCGCCACATCGCGGACGGAGCGGCCGAAAGGCCCAATGTGATCGAGCGAGGAGGCGAAAGCTACTAATCCGTACCGCGACACCCTGCCGTACGTCCCCATCATGCCCACAATTCCGCAAAGGGCCGCCGGTTGCCGGATGGAGCCGCCCGTGTCAGAGCCAAGAGACGCCACGGCCATATTCGCCGCGACGGCCGCGGCCGAACCGCCACTCGAGCCTCCGGGGACTCGGGTTAAATCGTGAGGGTTGCGGGTGGTGAAAAACCCCGAGTTTTCCGTTGAAGATCCCATCGCAAATTCGTCGCAATTCGTCTTGCCTAGAATGACCGCGCCTGCCGCCTCCAACCTTTCAACGGCGGGGGCGTCATAGGGGGCGACGTAATTCGCCAGAATCTTCGAGGCGCAGGTGTTCCGCGCGCCTCGGACCAGAATCACATCCTTCACCGCCACGGGGATTCCACCCAGCGGACCCAAGGGCTCGCCAGCAGCAAGCTGCCTGTCAATCTTTGACGCCTGCTCGAGGGCGCGCTCAGGGCACAACTGCAAAAAGGCACGGACCTCTTTGTCGCGCCGCTCGATGTGATCAAAGTGAGCTTGCGCAACCTCCACCGCAGAGGTTTCGCGCTTGACCAGAAGGTTATGGAGTGGGTCGATAGTGAGTTCAGTTAGGTTCATAGGCGTTCACAAATCCAGTCGGATTCGCCAAGCTCGATTGCCGTTCGAGGCCCGTTGCTGTCGCGATTTGTCTGCTAACTTGTCTGATGCCCGACCCCCTCACCCGTCCCGCGCCGGCTGGTGAAAACGCCGGTCGCGGGCCACCCTCTCCCCCAAGGGGGAGAGGGGTGCAAATTCGAAAGCCCTGCGTGGCCACGCGGAACCGGGCGTCGCCGGTGCGGTTATTCCTCCTTTTCAATGACGCGAGGAACACGGAAACAACCCGCGCTCGGATCGGGAGCATTGGCGAGGGCCTCGTCCTGCTCGAATGTCTTGTGCGGCTGGTCTGCCCGCAGGGAAGGGTTGGCCGCAGCGGGATAGGTCACCTGCGCCATCGGCTCCACTTGCGAGGTATCCAGTTCGTTCAGCTTCTGCATGTACTGGAGAATGGAATCGAGCTGCGGGAGAAATTTCTTCACCTCTTCGGGAGTTAATTCGAGGTGGGCGAGTTCGGCGACGTAGCGCACGTCCTTTTCTTCGAGTGCCATCAGGCCACCTTTCCACGCTTGCGTCCGAAGTATTTGGCGTAAGGCCGTCCGATCACATGCGCCATGTTGGGAGCCACATCTGAAACCTTTCCCGGCCAATCCTTCCGGCTGGGTTTGGAGACAGGCAGGTTATCTGGCCGCCACTGTGCCCTGTCGCTGCGATCGAGCTTGCCGACGCGTAAGATCCTGAGATGTTTTACCACGGGCTTGCCCAAGAAGTTGTTAACATGCGCCCGGATTTCCTCCGCCATCTGCCGCAGGGGTTCGGCCCAGTCGGCATCGTCCGTGGCCAGCGTCAAAGTTCCCGCGCTGAACGCCACTGGCCGGCATTGCCTGGCCAGCGCCTTTCCTGCCACGCGAGTCCAGAGAGGGGCCAGGACTTCGATCACGGGGGGTTCCAGGCGGGACAACTGAGGCTTGAGGACCTTGGGCAGAAGTATTCCGATCTCTTCCATCGCTTGGCTCCGACGATCCGGAATTCTGTGTTAGATAGATTTGGCAGTCTAACACATTGGGGCCCGTAGAGGGAATTACTTGTGACCCGGCTCGCAGGTCTCCTATAATTCCTGCGCATGCGTTTTCTCCTTGCCTCCGCTTCGCCACGGCGCCGGGAATTGTTGCGCAACGCCGGCTTCGATTTCGATGTCCAACCCAGCCATATCGTTGAAGAGATCCAGCCGGGCGAGCCGCCGGAGGAATTTGCGCGCCGCGCGGCGCGTGAGAAGGCCGTGCAAGTCGCGGCCTCCTGTCCCGCGGGCAGCTTCGTCTTAGGCGCGGATACGGTGGTCGTCATCGATGGAGAGACGCTGGGAAAGCCGTCAGGCCGGCAGGACGCTACGCGCATGCTCCGGCTTCTATCCGGTCGAACCCACCAGGTGCACACCGGCATTTGCCTGGTACGGGCGCCAGGCCAAATTGAAGCCCTCAAGCACGAGACAACCTTCGTGACCTTCCGGGACCTGGATGAGGAAGAGATTCGCAGTTACGTCGAGAGCGGTGAGCCTCTGGACAAGGCGGGCGCCTATGGGGTGCAAGGGCTCGCATCCAGATTCGTCACCCGCATCTCGGGTTGCTACTTCAACGTGGTGGGCTTGCCTGTCGCGCTGGTTTACGGGACCCTTAAACCGTTTATGAAAGCAGAAGCCACGAGTGCATTGACCCCCTTACCCCCGGCCCCTCTGTCGCCGCGGCGGCCAAGGGGGAGAAAGCAATAACGCGGATTTCGGCCCTCTCCCCCTTGGGGGAGAGGGTGGCCCGCGACCGGCGCTTTGACCAGCCGGCGCGGGACGGGTGAGGGGGCGCCCGCGCGACGACGCCAGAATCCTGTCAGAGGATTATCCGCTCGTCGCCTTCCCGCCTCGTCACCCGTTCCCGGTCAAGGTACTCGAGCAAAGGAATGGCGTATTTTCTGGTCAGTCCCGTGATCTCCTTGAAGACCGCGACGTTGATGCGGTTACTTTGAGCTTTGCGCCGGACAAGCAGCTCCTTCAATTGCTGTAACGCCGCGTGGTGAAAAATCAAATCCTCGCTCACTTTGAGGAGCACTTTCTCCTTGAGCAAGATTTGGAGCAGTTTCTCGGCTCGAGGGCGGTCGATGCGCAGCTTGGCCAGGACCTCCGGCGCGCCGGGAACCGCCAGCCCCCTTCTCTCAAATGCCGCGCTTATCTGATCCTTGGCAACCTGCTCTTCAGGAGTCAGTTGAATCCTGCGTCCTGCGAGCCGCACCGTTTCGCCCTGCACATCCACTTTGCCTTGAGCGGCTAGTGTTTGAAGGAGCGCGTTGAAGAGCAAGTTTGAAGGCGACGCGGGGTGGGGCGAACTTCGGGCGTCGGTTCTCGAGCGCAAGTCTTCCTTGGGCAACCCCGCAACCAGAGGGTTTTGGGCGTGGAATTTTTCAAGCTGTTCCATCACCCTTGCGGCCAATTCCTGGAAATGCCCTTGGTGCACGAACAACTCCGGCGGTTGCCCCAGCAGCACAAGCCGATTCGTGGAGGCAAGCACCTTGCCCACGCGCAGAACCTCAGCAGCAGGCCATCCGGTGCGCGACACGAGTCCAGCGAGGGCAGCTTCACCGGCCTGTCGCACCAGCCATTCCAGCCTAACTTCCGAATCGCCTTTCTCCAAGGTGTCGAGAAGCGGCACGACAGTTGCATCTCCCATGCGGTGCCGGGCGGGCTGGTTATCAAGGACCGATCCGCCCCCGATGGTGGTGACGGGTGAGAACTGGCGGATGATAAAGCGATCTCTCGGCATTAACACGCTGGGTTCGGAGAGCCGGAGTTGAGCGAACGCACTGCCTCCAGGCGCCAACTCCTTTCCCTCTAGCAGAACCACTTCGGCAATCGTCTCGGCGGTGCCACAGTGGAAATGGAACCTGGCGTGGTTTTTCAAAGGCCGTGCCGCGGGCAGCAGGTTCAACCTGCAATCCAAACGCGATGTCGCCTGGAAAAGTCCCGGCGGCGCCAGGATCATTCCACGGGAAATTTCCTTCGCCTCGATGCCGGGCAAGTTGACCGCCGTCCGCTGTCCTGCCAGGGCAGTTCGGGCGGGAGCGTTGTGAACCTCGATGCCGCGCACGCGCACCCGCCGGCCCAGAGGATAGATTTCCACTTCCGCGTCTTTCTCGATTCTTCCGGCGATAAGCGTTCCGGTCACCACCGTGCCAAATCCCTTCATTACAAAAGCGCGGTCAATAGGGAGCCGGAAGGGAAGCTCTTCAGGTTTGGGAGTCACCTCCAACGCCAAGCGTCGCAGCTCGTCCTTGAGGGCTTCGAGACCTTCGCCGGTCTTGGCGCTCACCCGGAGCAGCGGCGCGTCCTCGAGGAAAGAACCGCGCACAAACTCCTGCATCTCCAGCCGAACCAGGTCCATGATCTCCCTGTCCACCAGGTCGGACTTGGTGATGGCCACCAGGCCTTTGCGAATTCCCAGTAGTTTGCAAATGTCAAAATGCTCGCGCGTTTGAGGCTTAATGGACTCGTCGGCCGCCACAACCAGGATGACCAGGTCGATCCCTCCCACTCCCGCCAGCATGTTTCTCACGAAGCGCTCGTGGCCCGGCACGTCAATGAAGCCGACACGTATCCCTTCGCCGAGGTCCAGGTGCGCGAAGCCCAGGTCAATCGTTATTCCGCGCTTCTTCTCTTCCTCCAGGCGGTCGGGGTCAATGCCTGTCAGCGCCAGCACTAACGCCGACTTGCCGTGATCAATATGCCCAGCCGTTCCGACCGTAACGTATCGCATGTGGTCCTTGATTATGCGAGAAAGAGAGCCTGGAGGCAATCGCTGCGAAGCTGAGTGACCAGCAGGCAGAGCCGCTTTGAGATGTTACTTTTCGGGGACCTTGACGCGACCCTGGACCAGCAGGAGCAAGCCGTGCCTATGCTACAATTGGATGAGCCCTAAAACTGACGATGGTAAGGTGGAACGACATGAACGTCGCTTTTGACGGAAACCTATATCGCCGACTTCCGGGAGGAATACTATGCACAAGCCATTATTGTTTGCTGTGGTCGTCGTGGTGGTCCTCTGCCCGCAGCTTCGCGCTGACCAAGTCGTTTTGAAGAATGGCGACAGACTGACAGGCAGCATCGTCAATTCGGACGGTAAGACTCTCACTCTGAAATCCGAGTTCGCGGGTGAAGTCAAGATTCAATGGGATGCCGTTACGGAGATAACCTCCAGCCAGCCTCTTTACCTGACTGGAAAAGACGGCCAAGTGCTGGTGGGCAATGTCAAAACTATCGACGGAAAGTTTCACGTTCAGACTGCGAATTCCGGAGAAGTCAGCGTAGCCAAAGACGTTGTTCAAAGTGTGCGCTCCAAAGAGCAGCAGAGTTCGTACGAAGCCGAAATCGAAAGGTTGCGACATCCGAAGCTCACGGACTTCTGGGGGACCGCTGTTGATACGGGCGTGGCTATTGCGCGGGGAAATACCGAAACCTTCACTTTTAACCTATCGGGTAAGGCGTCGCGTACCACAGAGAAAGACAAGATAAGTGTCAACTTCCTCTCACTATACTCCGACAATAGCGTTGCGGGCAAAACCGTCACCACCGCCAGTCTGGTTGAGGGCGGAACCCGGTACGACCTTAACGTCAGCGACAAATGGTTTGGTTTTGGGCAGCTTGACCTTTTTCACGATCGCTTCCAGGAGTTGGATCTGCGCGTCGCGCCCGCCGGCGGTCTCGGCTACCATGCCATCAAAAGCAAGAATACGACTCTTGACCTCTCTGCCGGCGGGTCGCTGAACAAAGAGTTCTTTACCGTTGGGACGGACCGGACCTTCGGCGAGGTCCTCCTCGGCGAGGCATTTTCCCACAAGTTCTTTAAGATCTCGACGCTGACTGAGAGCTTACAGTTCTTTCCCAACATGACAGCTACGGGGCAGTTCCGTTACGTTTTCAATGCGGGGATCAACACGCAGCTTACCAAGATCCTGAGTTGGCAAATTTCGTTCGTGAACCTCTACTTGAGCAACCCACCCCCAGGTGTGAAGACCACGGACGGAGTTCTTACCACGGGATTGAGGTTTACTTTTGGAAAGCCTCTCTGATGCGACTCGTAGGGGCACGCCATGGCGTGCCCCTAATTCTCGGCCGATGGCTTGCTGGGCGGGATTGGCGCCGCCTTCTCGATTTCAGAGCCCAGCCAGACACTCACCACTACCCAATTCCCAAGGCGTTTTTGCAGAACCAAGTCGTATTTAGCAATGGCAGAGGGGTCCTCCAAGGTTACGGCAGCCAGCGCGCGAAGCCTTTCCGGCGAGAATGTAAGGTTCTGGATCTCCACCTTGACTTCCGGCTTCGGAGCGGCGCGGTGAAGCTCGACATCCGCCTGAGATAGAGGAGGGGGTTGAAGCGCCGGGATGAAATAAGTGCGGACGGCTGCATCGATCGAGCCACCTGCCTTCTTGCCTTCCGGCGTGGCCAGGTACTTGGAACGAATCTGGATGACGTCGAGGGCGTTTTCCAGGTCGTCGTGGATGACGACATCGTTCACCTTTTTCTCCGCCTGACGAATCATGTCCGGCAGCTTCGGGTCGGTCCGAACCGTGAGGGCCAGAATCGCTGCCTCGGTCACCGTCCTGTCCGGCTCCGAATCCGACTTGTTGATGACCTCAAAGAGTGTTTGAGTGGCTTGCTCGGCCTCGTACTCAGCCAGGGCGCCGTAGTAGAAGCGCCGCAAGTTCAGATCACGCTTGTCCTCCTGAAGTTTCCAGAGGACTTGCAACGCCTCTTGGCCCCCGATAAACGCCAGTGACTGTGCGGCGTACTCGGCGGTACGGTCATCCTTGAGGGCCTCGGCGAGTTGCGGAATGATGCCCTGCCCCGCCGCGAATGCGGCGCGAAAGAGCGAGTCCGCCGCCTCGGGGTTATCAGAGCTCAAAATGCCGTCCAAAAGTTCCCCAGCCCAGTCCTTGGAGACACGCGCTTCCTCCTGCTCACCGCCTTGACTCTGGGGAGCCTGTGTTGGTGGCACGTCTTTCGGGGGACTTGGGGGCGGCTGCTGCGCCAAGCAGAAGGTGGCGAGGAAAAAGCTGCAGGCCGTGAGCGGAAGGCTCTGCGACACGCGCCTAAGCCAACCGCCGCTGTTCGCTCTGTTCGTGATGCCTTTCACCCTGTGCATTGTGCAGTGTGCCAGTTTTTGGATGCCGAGTGACCTATAAGAGTTGGAATAACTACCGAACTGTGGGGGCAAGGGTCTGGGGCGATTTTGGATTTCAGACTTTCGATTGCCTTCGCCCTTGCGCCGACCGCTTGCTGCTTGCTCCTTACTGCCTACTGCCTATTGCCTATTGTTCTTCCCCAGCCCGGCCATCCAAGATCAGAGGCAGGTCGCGCAGGTCCTGCAAGAGCAGGTCCGGAGCGGCCTCTTCCAACGCCTGCGGTCCGAACCCATAAGTTACACCGCATGTCCAAGCGCCCGCATTGCGTCCTGTAAGCACATCGGTTTCGGAGTCTCCGACCATGAGCGTCTTCTCGGCAGGAATCGATAAAAGGCTCATCAAAGTCTTGATCCCCATCGGATCAGGTTTCTTCAGGGGAAAGCTGTCGCCGCCATAGATCTCAAGAAAGTACGGGGCGAGTCCCAGCCCGGAAATTATGGCGCGGCTGAAGCTAGTGGGCTTGTTCGTCAGGATGGCCAGCTTTCGATTCCCCAGTTCCTCCAGAGCTTCAGGAACCCCTGGGTACGCGACCGTGTTATCGAGCAAGTGGCGGCCATAATAATCCAAAAAGAACGCAAGCCCCTTCTCCACATCGCCGTCGGGGGCTCTATTTCCCAGCGCCCGCTTGATCAGAACGGTCACGCCGTGGCCCACGTAGGACGTAACGACTTCGAAAGGCAGAGGACCGAACCCCATATGCTCCCGCATTGCATTAACGCTCAGAGCCAAGTCCTTCTTGGTGTCGGCGAGCGTGCCGTCCAAGTCGAAGACGACCAGTTGGATTCCTGGCAGGGTGCGCCTGTAAGTTGTCATCATCATTCCGTCCGTTCACGACCCCGGCGGAGCGGCTTCTGACTCCGGCTCCAGCGCCCGAAGCACGAGCGCCGCTTCCTCAGCTGAAATCGGGTTGAAATAGAATCCCTCACTGCCCAAATATCGGCGTTCGCCCTCAACATCAGGGTGGAGTTCGATGTGCCAGTGGAAGTCGTCCGGCACAGTGTCCCACCAATCCTTGGTGGGCTTGTGCGCTTCGAGATTGGGCTCGGTGTGAATGACGAGGTGCAAGATCATCGAAATCTTTTCAATCCTCTGAAGGCAGGGCTTCAAAAAGGAAGCAAGCGACTTCACGCGGGCTGACTCTGCCAAGTCCTTTTCAAATGAAGAGGAGTGCTGTATGGGCAGCAACCACAATTCGTACGGCGACCGCGAAGCGAAGGGACAGACTGCGACAAAATCCGCATTCTGGTCCACAACCCGCTTCCCCTCCTCGATCTCCTGTTGAATGCAGTCACAAAAAAGGCAACGTTCTCTGCTCAGGAAATGCAATTTGCTCCATCGGAATTCAATCTCCAGGAATTGCGGCAAAACCGGCGAGGCCAGCACTTGAGAGTGGCTATGACCATGTTCATTCCGGGCGGTAAGCCCCTGGTCCTTGAAAACAGAAACGTAGCGAAGCCTGGAGTCTCGCTTGAGGTCCAGGATGCGGTCTCGATAAAGGACGATGCATTTTTCCACTTGCAGGAGCGGAAGTTCTGCCAGCGTCACTCCGTGTCGCGGAGTCTCGACCACGATCTCGTGCGCGCCAACAGGGTTCATGCAGTCGAACATGCCCACGGCCCGCCGGTCTTCCCCACCCTCGACGAGAAAGATGGGAGCGCGATCATGAAACACCCTGGCGCTCCAGTCGCCGTTGGCGTCTCTCAGCTCCTGAATCGACGGGGGCGTGAAATGCTCATTTCCCGGACAAAAGGGGCAAATGGCTTCCGCATCGTCGAAATCCGCCATCACCCGCCTTCTTCCGGTCACCACCCATCGGTGAGCAACCGGGTCGAGTCGAAGTTCAGCCATTGTCTTTGCCTCTTTGTTGGGTTTCTTCCATAGAGTCAGAAACAGTATCTGGCCTGAAGTTGCACCTTTGTCGGTCAGGACGAGAGGCTCGCAACCCGTTAGTTTAGCCCCAAACGTTCCATGCGTCATCCCTCATGAGCAGGCAAATGCTCGAACTTCTCGACGGCTCAGCGCCGGTGTGATAACTTCACAATCTTACAGACGGAGACAGCTCATGGCTGAGATTCATCCCTTTCGCGCGCTTCACTACAACCTATCAAGGATTCATGAGCTTTGGAGAGTGGTGACGCAGCCCTACGATAAGATCTCTCCGGAGATGCAATCGCGCTACTACCGTTGCAGCCCCTTCAACCTCGTGCGCGTAATACGGGGCCAGCATCACGCTGATGACAATTCCCAGGAGAACGTTTACCTCCGCGCTGCGCGGCATTACCGCCAGTGGATCGAAGATCGCATCCTAGTTTCGGAGGCGGAACCCGCGATCTACCCCTACAACCAGGAGTATGAGGTTCCGGGCTGGCCAGGAAGCAAAAAAGTACGTCGCGGCTTTATCGCCCTTTGCCGGCTGGAGGATTACGCGCAGAGGATCGTCCACCCGCATGAGGAGACTCTCTCGGCGCCCAAGACCGACCGGTTGGAGCTATTGAAGGCCACTCGCGCCCATTTCGGGCAGATCTTTGTGCTTTACAGCGACCCCGCCGGACTAGTTGAATCCCTGTTGGCGGAGGAGGCGCAAAAGAAACCGTGGGAGCAAGTCAGCGACGAACACAACACGCTGCATTCCGTCTGGCGCATCACTGAGCCGCGGGCAATCGAGCGCGTGGTGGCGGCAATGGCGGCCAAGAAACTTGTCATTGCTGATGGCCACCACCGGTACGAGACCGCGCTTGCTTATAGGGATTACTGCCGAAGCCAGGGATTCTCCGATAAGCGGGCTGATTACGTGATGATGACCTTCATTCGAACGGAGGCCGACGGCCTCACCATCCTGCCCACTCACCGCCTCGTTCACAGCCTGCCGGCTTTCAATTGGGCAGGGTTCTCATCCCAGGCCCGTTCGATCTTCGATGCGGAAGAGTTCGCGGACCAAGGCGACATCCACGACTGGGCCAAGCGCTTCATTGAAACCCTGGCGCGAGCGGGGCGCGAAGGGCCGGCGTTCGGCGCTTACGCTGGACCTGGGAAGCTGGCCCTTCTCCGCTTGCGCAGCGACTTCAACTTGGACGGCGCCCTGAGCGACCTTCCCCCAACCCTCCGCCGGCTCGACGTCATTCTGCTGCACCGCCTGATTCTCCAGCAGATCCTCGGCATCGACCCTCAGGCTGTGCGCGAGGAAAAGAACCTCACCTATTGTCGGGAATTTCCCGCTGCGGCTGCGGAAATTGCAGATGGCGAAGCGCAACTCTGCCTTCTGCTAAACCCCACTCCGGTGGAGGCGGTGCGAGACAATGCCCTGGCCGGACTTGTGCTTCCGCAGAAGTCCACCGACTTTTACCCCAAGCTACTATCAGGACTCGCCATCTACTGGCTGGATAACCCCTCGGGACTATGAAGGGCAGTCCGCAGGATTAGGTGGTCAATTGTCCATGGCCCGTGGTCAGTTGTGGAAGGCGATGCCAACAGCGTACATCTTGCGGCGACGGACGACGGAGGACGGGCTGGTCCATTGTCCGTCGTGCGAACTACGCCTCGCTGCGCACCATAAATAACGGACCACTGACGACGGACAACTGCTCTTCACGCACCGAAGGAGGTTACTGCCTCTGCGACGCTATTGTACACTTCGAACACTGTGACAAGTTTAGTGATATTTAATTGCTCTCGAAACCTCTTAGTGAGGTTTGCCAGCTTCATGCCGGCTCCCTGGCTCTGCGCGGAAGTGTATCCGGCAACCAGTGTGCCCAGGCCGGCGCTATCAATGTAGGTGACATTCCCAAGATCCAGCACCAGGCGCTTCTTTCCCTGGGCCAGGAGCTCCTTGATCTTCATGCGGAGTTCATTGCTCTCTTCGCCCAGCGTCACGCGCCCGGACAACTCCAGCACCGTGACCCCGCCGGTTTCTTTCTCAACAAATTGCAACGCCATAATCGGCCTCCTTGAAATCCATCCTACAGTCCCCGCCCCCTGCAACGCGCTCGGGACTCGCCTGCCTCCCCGCCTGAGCGCCCCCTTCAGGGCACAAACCTGGCTCATTGCGGTGTGACGGGAATCTCGAGCCGCGTTGCAGCACGGCCCTCAACGTAATCCCGCCCTCCTGCCACGGTGCCAGGAAACTCCAGATTCTACAGAGGATTTTGGGAAAAGTAAATCAACCGAACCCTCGGTTATGGATTCGACGGGAACTGGTCTCGCCTGAATCAGCATGTCGTTGTTGGCGCAGCGAAGGGCTTCCTCAACCATACCGTTCACGAATGAAGTCAGCGATACCTGCGTAAGCGCGCGCGAGCGTCGGCTCGTCCGGCAGGAAGACAATGCGGAAATGACGTGTTTCCGGCGCCTGCCCAAACCCGCTACCGTGCACCACGAAAACCTGCTTTTCGACCAGCAGGTTGCGCACGAAGTCCTCATCGCTCTCCGGGATTTCGAGCCGCGGAAAAGCGTAGAAAGCCCCTAGAGGTTTCACGCAGCTTACTCGCGGAGTGGTGCTGCACCATTCCATAGTGAGGTCGCGGCGCGAGCGCAGTTTCCGCCGCACCTCCACCAGATGGTCTTGCGGGCCCTCCAGCGCCGGCCGCACCGCATACTGTTGCGGATGATTCGAGCATAGCCGCGCCCGCAGCAACTTGTGGACCCCCTCGACATAAGGTCTCAGCGCCGCGGCGGGGCCGCTCACCACCGCCCAACCCACGCGCCAGCCTGGAGCCAGATAAGCCTTGGAAAGGCCATTGAACGTCACCACCGGAACGTCGGGGGCCAGCGCGGCAAGCGAGGTGTGCGGCCGGCCATCGTCCAGGATTAACTTGTCATAAATCTCGTCGGCGAAAATCAGCAGGCTGTTTTGCCGGGCAAGTTCCGCGATCGACTCGAGAGTCTTGGGCGAGTAAACCGCTCCCGTGGGGTTGTTGGGATTGATGACGACGAGGGCGCGTGTCCCGGCGAACACGCGAGTGGAGATGTGTTCCAGATCGGGTTCCCAGCCGTTCGCCTCGTCCAGCATGTAGGCGTTGAGCGGGGCGCCGGCCTTCGCCAGCACCGCCGAGTAGAGCGGATACTCGGGGCTGGGCGTTAGAACGTTTTCGCCCGGGTTGAGGAGCGCTGCGAAGCAAACATCCACTGCCTCGCTCACGCCTGCGGTCATGAAGACGCTCTGAATGTTGCAGATGCCTTTGCGCTCGGCCTCGGCGCGGGCGGCGGCCACCGCTTCCGGCACTCCCAGCGAGGGTGCGTATCCGTCCAGCCCATCCCGCATCGCCTTCACCACAGCCTCGATCAGGTGGGGCGGCGTGCGAAAGTCGAATTGAAGCGGGTCGCCGATGTTGAGGGGCAGGATTTTCTTGCCTTGCCGCGCAACCTCGTCGGCCACCACCGCCAGGTCGCGGATGGCGTAGCGAACGTTCGCCAGCCGCGTGGCCGGGAGCACTTCCCGGATTTTGTTTGCAGGAGTCGCCATAGCCAGACCTCCTTTACCGCGCCGTGTTGTCTTAGTTTGGCTCGCAGCGCTGGCCTTTAGGCCAGCACTTGCCGACCTAAAGGTCGGCGCTACCTACCGCTCTCCCCACTTCAGTTTTTGCTGCAGGATTTTGAAGTAGTCCTTGTTGGGGGACTGGATGAGTTCCACGTAAGAGTCCGCTTTCTTCAGGCGCACCCGGTCTTCGCTATGAGTGGCGATTCCGACCTGGCCGTCCACGGTGAGGTAGGCCGCTTCGCGCTGAGTTGTCACGGCTACTTCAATGTTGACGCTGTCGGGAAGGACCAGGGGGCGATGTGTCAGCATGTGCGCGCAGATGGGAGTTACGATAAAAGCCTGCACGTTGGGCATGGTGATGGGACCGCCGGCGGCAAGGGAATAAGCGGTTGAGCCGGTAGGCGTGGAGACGATCAGCCCGTCCGATTTATAGGAGGAAACGAACAGGCCATTGACACGCAGTTCAAAATCCAGAATGCGGGAGATGGCGCCCTTGTTCAACACCGCGTCGTTGAGCGCCAGGAAAGAGGTGATCACTTCATCGGCGCGGATCAATGAGCCTTCGATCTGCACCCGCCGCTCGCTGCGGTACTCACCCCGCAACACACCTTCCAGGGTTGGGTAAAGCTCCTCCTGGGTGATCACGGTCAGGAACCCCAGGCCGCCGAGATTGACCGCCAGGATGGGTACCGGCTTGCCTTTCAGCGCCCGCGCCGTAGCCAGAAGCGTTCCGTCGCCTCCCAGGACCATCAGCAAGTCCACCTTGCCGGGCATTTCGTTGCGCGTCAGGCAGGATTCGGAGGTGTTGATGATGGCTCCCGTTTCCTTGTCGATACACACGTCGATGTCGCGTTCGCGTAGCCACTGGAGGAGCGGTGGCACAATTTCACGGATCTCGAGCTTCTTCGGTTTTGAAATGATCCCAATCTTCTTGATGCTCATTGGCGTCGGGGTCCTCTGATTGCCGATTGTCGATTGCCGATTGTCGATTGTAGGAGCGGAAAATCGAAATTCGAAAATCGAAACTCTCCTCAATTGGGTTGCGGCGGTGTGTCTTCCGAGTTTCGAATTTCCAGTTTCGAGTTTCGAAAATCGGCAATCGACAATCAGCAATCGGCAATTCTAGCCGCATTTTCGCCAAACTGCATGCAGGAAATACTCGAGGTTTCCCTCCGCGCCTGGCAAGATGCTTTCAGCCTGGGCAAGATCGCTAAAGCCCAGTTCCAGCAGCTTGCGTGAGACCTTGGCCACCGCTTCCTGGCGAAGCGCCGGCTCCCGTACGATGCCGCCTTTGCCCACCTGCCCTTTCCCGACCTCGAATTGCGGCTTAACCAGCACCAGCACATCGGCGGGCACTTCCAGCAAGGGCGGCACCACGGGAAGAATCAGCGTTGCCGAGATGAAAGAGAGATCCATCGTCACCAGTTCCACCCGGGTTCCGATCATGTCGAACCTCAGGTTTCGCGCGTTGATTTTCTCGAGCGAAACTACGCGGGGGTCGCGGCGGAGTTTCCAATCCAGTTGATGGGTGCCAACATCGACGGCAAACACCTTGGCGGCGCCCTGCTGCAAGAGGCAGTCCGTGAACCCGCCCGTCGAGGCGCCGATGTCCAGGCAGATTTTCGTCTCAGGGTCGATGCGGAAATGCGCCAGCGCGCCTTCCAGTTTCAGGCCCCCACGGCTCACGTATTTGAGCGCTTCCCCAACCAGGCGAAGCTTGGCCCTCGCGCTCGTCAATACGCCGCATTTCTCCACCTTCTGCTCGTCCACCAGCACTTGACCCGCAAGGATCATGGCCTGGGCCTTCTCGCGCGAGCCTGCCAGGCCTCGCTCAACCAACAGCCGGTCCAGACGAATTTTGTCGTGGCCCGTTTTTCCCATCGCAGAGAGAGTAGCGCCAAACGGCAGGGAATGAAAGTCGCAGGCACTCTCTGATCCCTCGTCCTGTTGATTGTTGACGAAAGCTCGCAATTGGGTCTCGCCCTCTCCCGAGGGGAGAGGGTGGACCGCGACCGGCACTTTCACCAGCCGGCGCGGCCCGGGCGAGGGGTCAGTTGCACATTCTGAGGCCCCGTTCTTTGGGGCTGAAGAATCCCTGCAGTTTCTTGCGGGCCGGTGATGGCTCCTTGCGAACTGCGGAGATCCTTCGTCGTCCGCCAATAAGAATGGCGGACTCCTCAGGATGACAGTACACAGGCGAGCGGGACTCCTAACCTTGCCAGTAGGGGGCTTTGCAGGTTTACTCTTCGACTTCTCGACTCTCCTAATGTCTCAGGAAGAAGTACACCGACATGCAAATCCCGACGGCGATGACGAAGCGGCGGACGATTTGAGGGTCGAGTTTCTGGGCGTAATGGGCCCCGCCATAGCCGCCCAGGACGGCGCCCACCAGCATCACCAGGGCCTGTGGCCACAGCACGGCGCCTGCCGCGATGAAGGTGACCACGGCAGCACCATTGATCGCGGCATTGAGGAGCGTTTTCAAGGCGTTCATGGCGTGAATATCTTCCATCCGCAACATGGTCAGCAAGGCGAGCATCATGATTCCGATGCCCGCGCCAAAGAAACCGCCGTACACGGCAATGAAAAACTGGAAGAAATTCGTCCCTACCACCACTAGCCAGCGCGGCTGTTTGGAGGTCCTGAAAGTGGCCTCCATCCACGTCGCGAGCTCCTTGCCAAAGATGAGCAACAGCGTGGCCAGCAGAAAGAGATAGGGCACGAAGCGCATGAAGGTGTTCTGAGGGGTTCGAAGCAGGACCAGGGCGCCCAGCGTTCCGCCGGCCAGGCTGGTTGCGATCATCTCCAGGAGGATGCGAAAGTCTTTAGGAAAGCGCTTCCGATATGCGCCCACGCTGGCTACAATGCCCGGCCATAGCGCCACCGTTGAAGTGGCATTGGCCTGGATGGGAGGCACGCGGGTAAAAATCAGAGCGGGGAACGATATGAAGGTGCCACCGCCGGCAACCGAATTCAACACGCCTGCCAGTCCCGCAGCTACAAAAAGCAATATGGCGTTCGGTAGGGTCATGAGAAGCAGTCGAGAGTCGACAGTCGAAAGCACAGGTCATGTAGCGCGGGCGTCTCGCCGGCTGTGGTGCGGGCATCCTGCCCGCGCCGACCCTGCGCGAGCGAGACGCCCGCGCTACAGCGAACACAGCTAAGCTCGCAGGATGGAGCGATACTTCAGGGGCGCGCGCCCGGGCCACTCGTCCGCGAAAGTCTTGATGCGGTTCACGATGCCGTCAACATCCAGCCCATACTTGGCATGCAGCAGGTCGGGCGCGCCGTGCGGAATGATGCGGTCGGGCACCGCGATGCGCAAGAGGCTGGCGGGAACCCTTCGGTCATGAAGCAAGGCAGCCACCTGAGCGCCAAAGCCACCCGCTTCCGTCCCTTCCTCGGCAGTCACCAGGAATTGCTTCTCCGCCGCCAGGCAGCAGATCAAATCCTCATCGAGCGGCTTCATAAAGCGCGCGTTGATGACGGTGGCGCCGATGCCCGTGGCCTCCAGCCGCGTGGCGGCTTCAAGGCAAGGATAGACCATGCTGCCGAGGGCGAGAATGCCGATGTCCCCTCCTTCCCGGAGTATCTCGCTCTTGCCGATCTCCAGCTTCTTGAACTCCGGATCGAGGGGAATGCCGATGCCACTGCCTCGCGGGTAGCGCAGCGCCGTGGGGCCAGCGACTGCGAGCGCGGTGTAGAGCATGTGGCGCAGTTCGTTTTCGTCCTTGGGAGCCATCACCACCATACCGGGCAACGCGGAGAGGAAGACCAGATCATAGAGCCCATGGTGGGTTGGTCCGTCGGCGCCCACGATGCCGCCGCGATCGAGGGCAAAGGTGACCGGAGCTCGCATCAGGCAGGCATCGTGCATCACTTGGTCGAAGGCGCGCTGGAGGAAGGTGGAATAGATGGCTACCACGGGCCGTATTCCTTCGCAGGCCAGGCCGGTGGCGAAGGTTACAGCGTGCTGTTCCGCGATGCCCACGTCAAAGAAGCGTTCTGGAAAGCGCTTGGAGAATTCATCAAGGCCTGTGCCCTCGCTCATGGCGGCGGTAATGCCGACGATGCGGGAGTCTTTTTCCGCCAGCTCGCACAGGGCCTTGCCAAAGACCGAGGTGTACGTGGGAGCTTTGCCGGGGAGCTTGTGGAAAGCTCCGGTGGAAACGTCAAACTGCGTCACCCCGTGATATTTCACCGGCAACTTTTCGGCGATGGGGTAACCCTTGCCTTTCTGGGTAACGATGTGAACCAACGTGGGCTTGACATGGTTCTTGACCTTGTCGAGTACGGCCAGAAGTTCATGGATGTCGTGGCCGTTGATGGGCCCAATGTATTCGAAACCGAGCTCTTCGAATACCAAGCCAGGAATCAGCACCGTTTTCGCGGACTCCACGATGTCCTTGGACATCCTCAAGAGGCGCGGTCCCAAGCGTGGAACCGACAACATCAGCCTCTCAACCTCTTCCCGCAATCGGTGATAGGCCTGGCCATGGACGATGCGAGTTAGATACCCGGCCAGCGCGCCGACGTTGGGCGAAATCGACATCTTATTGTCATTGAGAATGACCAGGACTTTCTTTTGCAGGGTGCCCAGGTTGTTGATCCCCTCCAGCTCTTCACCTACGGTCAGGCCTCCATCTCCCACTACGGCGATGACATGGTAATCCTCGCCCTTCAGGTCGCGCGCTACGGCCATCCCCAACGCGCCGGAGATGGCCGTGCCGGCGTGAGCCACGTTGAAGGTATCGTAAGGACTTTCCTCGCGCGACGGGAAGCCGGAGATTCCTCCGTACTGGCGGATGGTGGGAAAGCGGTCGCGGCGTCCTGTCAGGATTTTGTGCCCGTAAGCCTGGTGGCCAACGTCCCAGACGATTTTGTCCTTGGGCGTGTCGAAGGTGTAGTGGAGCGCCACCGTCAGCTCGGCGGCGCCGAGGCTGGAGGCGAGGTGGCCGCCTATTTTCGAGATCACGGAGATCATGTAATCCCGCAGTTCGTCTACCACCAGGGGCAGCTCTTCGGGCGGGATTTTTCTTAGGTCGGCGGGTGAATCAATGCGGGGAAGGTATTTGTATTCCATCAGTTCTTCCTCACGAGTAGGTACTGAGCGATGCTTTGCAAGGTGCGGGCACGGTCTCCATAGGGTTCGAGAACTTCGCAGGCTTCTTCGACAAGCTGGCAAGCCATGCGCTGCGACGCTTCGATTCCGTGCAGGGCGGGATAAGTGGCCTTATGTTGTTGGTCGTCCTTGCCCACCCTCTTGCCCAATGATTCCTGGGTGCCAAGCACGTCAAGCAGGTCGTCCACAATTTGGAAAGCCAGTCCTACTTTCTCACCGTAGGTAGTGAGGCGGGCCAGGTCTTCTTCCCCGCCTTGTGTGTAAAGAGCTCCGGACCTGACCGCCGCGCGGATAAAAGCACCCGTCTTGGCGGAGTGAATATATTCCAGTGTGCAGTTGTCAACCTTCTGCCCGGCCATCTGGAGATCAATCACCTGGCCACCAATCATGCCTCTTTCTGTCCCGATGGCGTGAGCCAGTTCGTGGATCACCCGCAGCTTGCACGTTTCAGGAGGTGGACCCGGAGAGGAAAGGACTTCGAAAGCCAGGGTCAGCAGCGCATCGCCGGCCAGGATGGCCGTTGACTCACCGAAGGCGCGATGCGACGTAGGCTTGCCCCGCCGCAAGTTGTCGTTATCGAGAGCTGGCAAATCGTCGTGGATCAGAGAGTAGGTGTGGATTAACTCCAACGCGCTCCCGAGGCGTAACAGCGCGCCCTCGTCACCACCCAGCAAGCGTCCCGCTTCCAGGCAGAGGATCGGCCGCAGCCGCTTCCCTCCCGCAAACACCGAGTAGCGCATCGCCTGATGGATGCTCGGCGGGAAGTGGTCAGCGACTGGGAGCAGGCGATCCAGTTCCTTATCGACGTCGACCCTCATCGTCTCGAGATACTTCTGGATGGTTTCTGTAGAAACTGTGTTCAAGGTCTTTTGTTGGGCGGTAGATTCCCGCTCGCGCTCACCGCCTGACAACCCTAATTGTGACCTGAATTGGCTCGAAGGGGAAGCACTATCGTACTCGCTAGCAGGTGGTAAGGTGTAGTCACGTAATAAGTGTTTCGTTTTCGAATCGGTATCCCCTCACCCGGCCCGCCCCGGCTGGTGAAAGCGCCGGCGGCAGGCCACCCTCTCCTCCTTGGGGGAGAGGGGCCGGGGGTGAGGGGGTTGTTCAGCGACCAGTGCAAAGGTCATTCCGTGACGCCCCCTTGCCTGGCTCGTCACTGGTCACTCTTCACTTGTCACTTGTCACTAGCTAGTTCGCCTGGCTCGAAGGGTTCAGCGACCACCTTGCCCCCGGCCTTTTTTGTGAGGATCTCCACTTTCCCTTCAGCTTCTTCTAGTTGCGTATGGCAAATCTCGGAGAGTTTCATTCCTTCCTCGTAAAGCTGCAAGGCCTTTTCGAGCGGCAAGTCTGCGTCCTCGAGCTCGCGCACGATCCCATCCAGGCGTTCCAGGTTCTTTTCAAAGGAGTCGGGTTTAGCAGGTTTTGGTGTTTGGGTCATTTTAGAGCCTTCAGCATTCAGCCATCAGCCGTCAGTTGTCTTTGCGCTCGCTGAGAGCTGAGTGCTGACTGCTGACGGCCCCTCTGGTTGCAGTGCGTTCCCCCAGGACTTCCGCCACCTCCACCGCCATGGCGTAGCGGCCGAAGGGAGGGGCGATCTGCACGCCCTGGACCAAGTCGCGGATTGAGAGCAGCGTCTCCTGGGCGATTCTAACACCTTCTGCCCGAGCGCGCTCTCCCGTATCCACCTCTCTCATCCGGTCCATGACGGCCTGCGGGACTGAAATTCCAGGCACTTCATTGTTCATGAATTCGGCGTTGCGGTAACTGGTGAGCGGGCAGATTGCTGCGACCACCGGGATGCGGCCCGTGGTGGAGTCCATCCGCTTCAGGAAGGCCTCCAATTGCTTCACGTCGAAAACCGGCTGTGTGACCGCGAAATTTGCGCCCGCTTTCAATTTGAGCTCGAAGCGGTGAAGTTCTTCATCAGTGTTCACGGCGTAAGGATTCAACCCTACGCCGATTAGGAATCCCGTTTGCTTGCTCAAGGGGTTGCCCCCCACATCCAGCCCTTGGTTCAGGTTATTCAGGAGGTTGACCAGCCCAATGGAATCGACTTCGAAGACGGCGGGTTCCAGAAGCGTGGCGAACTGGGCAGTGTCCCTGGTGATGGCCAGGATATTCCGGAGCCCCAGCGCATGCGCTCCCAGCGCGTCGGCTTGGATGCTCAGCACATTACGATCGCGGGCGCTGTAATGGAGGAGGACGTCGATGCCCACTTGCTGCTGCAAGAGGGCGGCGAGCGTGAGCGCGCTCATGCGGCCTGTTACCCCCGTGCCGTCGGGAATGTTGATGGCGTCCACTCCCCTCGCCAGGAGGAATTGCGCGCCTTCCACCTCTTTGGTGGCGTCGCAGCCCTTGGGAGGAACAACCTCCGCTAGAATTGGAAACTCACCGCGCGCCAGCTTTTCAGACAGCCGCGAGCGCTTCTCGAGCGGAATGGGTTCCAGGGTACGCCCCGGCCGCTCCAAGACCTCAATCGCAACGCGGGCGCGCTGCGGGCTCAGGGAGCGGACAGCCGCTTTGATCGCCTTGATATGCTCTGGTGTCGTCCCACAGCAACCACCCACAAGCCGCGCTCCGCACTGGATGAAACGGCGAGCGTAACTGGCCAGGTATTCCGGCGAGCTGAGGTAAATGTTCCGGCCCTCGACTGTGCGAGGCATTCCCGCGTTGGGCTGCGCGGAGAGTTTTTTGCCCGTCACCGCTGCTATAATCTCGAGCGCCTCCAGGATGGCCGCCGGACCCACGCTGCAATTGAGCCCAATGATGTCCGCGCCCCACTCGTCCAGTTTGCGGGCGAAGTCCTCGGGCAATGCTCCGATGGACGTGCTGCCGTCATCCTGCACCGTCATTTGCACAACCACGGGCAGGGAGCACACGTCACGCGCGGCGAGCAAGGCTTGGTGGGCTTCGTTCGGGTCGCTCATGGTTTCGACCATGAGCAGGTCTACGCCGCCCTCCGCCAGCGCTGCGATTTGCTCGCGAAACCCCTCCCTCGCTTCCTCGAGGGAAGTCGCCCCGAGAGGTTCCAGACGGATTCCCAACGGTCCGACGGAGCCCGCGACATAGAGATCCTCTCCCGCCACTTCGCGAGCCAGGCGCGCGCCGGCCAGGTTGATTTCGCGGACCTTCTCACCCTGATGGTGTTTTTCCAGGCGCGGCCGCGAGGCCCCAAAGGTGTTGGTTTCCAGGATTTCCGCTCCGGCCTTCACGTAGGCGAGGTGGACCTCCTTCACGAGCTGCGGCGAGCTCAGATTCAATTCATCGAAGCAGCGCGTAAGAGAGATGCCTTTTGAGTACAGCATCGTCCCCATCGCTCCGTCGCAGACCATGGGCCGGTTTTCGATTTTTTCCAGGAAAGGTTCCCGCATCCCTCACTCAGTTTAGCACGACGAGCCGCTGGGAGGTAGCGCGGGCGTCTCGCCCGCTGTGGCGCGGGCACCCTGCCCGCGCGCTTGCGCGTGCCTCTGCCCCCGATCAAGCACTCTATTCAGTGATGGAGAGTGAATCCTCGGCAGCGGGAGCGGGACGCTCGCGCTACAGATAAAGTATCCCCAAAGCGGAGACATTCGTGCATAATTTCATAACTTGTGATTGAATCGATCTTCCAGACTTTAGCGGACTTCTTCGCTCGGTACGGGTACTGGGTGGTGTTTTTCGGCGTGATGCTGGAAAACGGCGGCCTGCCCTTGCCGGGTGAAACGGTCCTGCTGTTTGCGGGATTCCTCGCTTACCAAGGCCAGATTCAACTCGTTTGGGCGATCGGGATAGCGATTGCCGGAGCGACCCTCGGCGACAGCCTCGGCTACACGTTGGGTCGTTATGGAGGGAACGCCTTCTTCGATCGCTACGTGAAGCGCTTCAAGTTCCTGGCGCGCCAGTTTGAGAACGCCAAGGCGCTCTTTTTGAGGCACGGTCACTGGGCCGTGTTCACCGGTCGCTTCATCACCGGGCTGCGGGTATTCGCGGGACCGCTGGCCGGCCTTTTCAAGATGCCCTACCTGCGCTTCCTCGTCTTCAATTTCACGGGGGCGGTGGTTTGGGCTACGTTGATTGGTTGCGTAGGTTTTCTTTTTGGAAACAGTTTGTACGACCTGGCTCACGTCGTCAAGGATTTCCACCGCGTCACGCTGGGCCTGGTTGCGGTGCTCGCCTTGGTGGGATTGATCCTCTATTTGAAGCGGCGCGCAAGAAGTGGCTAGCCTTATCGCAAGCCGCTCTTTACTCTCTTCAGGTCATCTCTCGCCGCTTTGAAGCGGGGATTCATCTGAACCGCAGCCTCGAGCTCGGAAACGGCTTCCGCACTTCGGCCCTGCTTTTCCAGAATCAGTCCCAGCACCCAGTGAGCATGAGCTGCGTCCGGCTCCTCTCCTTCAGCCTCCTGCGCAAGGTATTTCCGCACATAGGTCTCGCCTCGTTTGAGTTCAACTCCTGATTCCAGCAAAGCGTCCGCAGCCTCAAAGCAGGGGGAGAGGTCGTCGGGGACATTTCTTTCGGAAGTGGAGAGAACGGCTTCGAGTTCACCCAGGCGTTGCTCGAGGGCAAGAACCTTCGCCAGGATAGAATAGCCCTTCGCCCGCGAGGGATCGATCCGCACGGCTTCCCGCGCATGCTTTTCCGCCTGTTCGGTCTTCCTGTGCAAGGGCAGTGTATAGAAGCGTGCAAGCGCGGTCTGCGCCTCGTAGTTCTTTGCATCGGTCTGGACGGCCTTCAGAAAATACTCTTCGACTTTGGCAAAGTCTTTTGCTTCTTGTGCCAGCTCAGCCTGCGCCAGGTATCCGCGCACGGGGCTGAGTTGCACCAGTTTTTCGGCAATGGTGTAGGCCTTTCCCTTGTCGCCCCCCATAATTCCGGGCGCCTGAAAGCTGTACTGCATCAAAGCCTCCAGCGCCTCCAGGTTGTTGGGGTCGCGCGCCAGGGAAGCGTCCACCTCGCCCTTGAACTTTTTGGCTAAACCTGGGGCCGCGAACATGCTGGCTCTATCCGCCATCTCCCCGTAAACTTGCGCAAGTTGGAAGTGATAGTCGGAGTTTCCGTCCTGGAGCGCCACGGCCTGCTGGGCGGGTTTGAGCGCGCCATCCAAATCGCCAAAAGCCAGCTTTATTCGTGAGAGCAGGTAAGCCGCCTGGGCATCGCGCGGGTTGGTGGCGACGCGCGGCTCCACAATTGCGCGCGCCCGTTTCCAGTGGCCGGCATCGACCAACGCTTCGGCAGAGTCCGGATCGGGAGCGGCGGCCACCACGGAAACTAGAAGGCAGAAAGTAGAAAGCAGAAAAAAGAAACTGGAAACTCGAAAATGGAAACTCGTATCCGTCTCTTCCGATTTCTGATGTCCAGTTTTTACTTTCATGTTTGTCATCCAGTTTCTGATTTCTATCTTCTAGTTTCCTCCTGTGAGCCACCGATCGCGGATCGCGATCTGCATGGGCGTGGCGGCGGGCAGTTCCTGGATCGAGTACGAGTTCGGAATGGGCGGCTCGAGAGTCAGACTGATGATTTCCTGTCGTCCGTGGCGCTCGACCGTGAAGAGGACGCTTGCCCCCGGCGTATAGGCTTTCAGGCGTTCACCCAAATCCGCCGTAGCCAGAGATTGGTTATCGATTGCAATCAGCACGTCATCGCGACCGAGCCCGGCGCGGTCGGCAGCGCTACCCGGACGGACGGCGAAGACCCTGACGCCGCGGTTGTCCGGTACGGCGGTTATGCCGATACTCGGCAGCGCGCCTGCGGGAACACGGATCCGCAAAGCGAGTCCGGCCCCACCGAGCGCCCTGTCGTAGGGTAGCGGCGCAGTCCCTCGCACGTAGCTTTCGAAGAAGGGCGTGAAGTCGCTCCCCGCAATGGCGTTCAATGCTTCGAGGATGTCTTGCTCGTTGTAAGCGTGGCCCGGGCCGTAATAAGTTGCGGGCGGCGTTTCGTAGAACTTGTGGTAAAGCGACGACAACACATCCAGGAGGGATTTCGCGCCCTGTGTCCGGGACAGCATCTCCAGGTCCAGAAGCATGCCGAGAAGCGCACCCTTGTTGTAATAGGAGATGGTGGAATTGGTGAAGTTAGTCTCCTGCATTTGCGGAGAGCGGTCGTAGAACCAGGCGTGGAAGCTGGAGCTCTCGGCGGACATCAGCGTCCGTCCCGGTTCTTCTTCCAGGTCATGCATCTCATCGCACAGGCGGCCGAGGAACTTCTGCCGCGTCCACAGGCCTGAACGCAACAGGCTGAGATAACTAACATAGGTGGTCACCCCCTCGGCAAACCAGAGGGATGGCGTGTAGACTTCGCGCGTGTAATCAAAGGGTCCGAGTTCGGCGGGCCGCAAGCGTTTGACGTTCCAGAGATGAAAGAACTCGTGCGCCGCGGTCTCGAGCGCCTCTTCAAGGCTGCTGCTAAGGCTTCCCCGCACGATGATCTGGGTGGAGTTCAGATGCTCCATCCCGTCACCCATCGAAATGTCAGGGGCGAAGTGGAAAATAAAAGTGTAGCGCTCGAAATCCGGGGCAGGCATCATTGCCATTTCCGCGTGGACAATCTTCTTGAGGCCCTCGAGGAGCTTCGAGGTGTCGGTGTCATCCTCGTCATAAGCGTGCACCGCGACGCGGATCGTCTTTCCCCGCTCCTGGAATTGCGCCAGCTTCGTTTGGGTGGAAGCTTCGATGGGAGTGTCAACCAAACGGTCGTAATTAGGCGCCTGGAAGGTCCGCTCGCTTGTAGACTCGGAGAAACCGCTTATCAACTGCCAGTCCTTCGGTGCGTCCACAGTCAGCGTGAGCGGGTCGGACTTGTGCCCGGCGATATACATGAAGATCGAAGGGCCATTCAAGTTGGCGTGCGTGGTGTCAAACTGCGAGAAGGAACCGTTCAGGTCGTTGGCGAAAACGCGGTAACGCGCCTTGACGATTCCGCCCGCCTGGCGCACGTCCACGTGCCGGGTTTGCTTGTCGAGGTCCGTCCAAGCCAGCGCCTGGCCTTGCGCGCCGGTGGCCTCGAATTCCTGCACGTTCTTGGCGAAATCGTAAATAGCGTAACGGCCTGGCGACCAGGCAGGCATGACGAAGTCGAGGGAATCGCCCGAGACCTTGCCGGCTGTGATCTCGACGGTCACAAGGTGCGAGTTGGCCTGTGTCAGGACGAGGTGATATTCCAGTTGCAGCGCCGGGGAGGCGGCTTCTTCAGCCGCCCCCAGCGCGCCAGCCGCACTGGCTAGCAGGAGGATGATGAGCAGAGCGACCCGGCGCAATTCCGGCTTACCCTCAGTTGCTCTTTTCGATGAGTGTAGTGTAGCGCCGCCCTTTAGAGCCTGCCCTGATCCCGCAGTCGCGGGAGAAGGGGCGGCACGCGCCGGTCCCGCATGCGGGACCGGCGCCACGTGCGTTGGCGCCCGAGTCTGAGCGATTACCTTCTCTGATATCCTAGTCCGCATTGAACTCTCTCGAATCCCCCAACCTTAGTATAGCCTTGAGGAGAAATGCAGGAAATTGCGTCTTCGCTGTCTCCCAAGAGATCCTTCCTCAGCCCTCTCCAAAGGGGGGAGGGTGTACCGCGTCCGGCGCTTTCACCAGTCCGTCACCTGACGGAGCCGGGTGAGGGGTCAGTTGCGCGGCGAAGAGGGATCAAATGGGCCAAGATAAGCTAGTAACCCCCGCAGGTGCGCGCCGGCCATGAGGGCGGTCACTTCAAGATGTTCTTCCCGAAGTTGAAACAGGGCCCGATCGAGAAGCGGGTGGTCAGCCGGCCATCTTTCAGGATATCGCTGAAGAGATGATCGTAAACCAGATCAGCCTGTACGCGCAGGCCTACATGTTTGGAGAAGAGAAAGTCGGCGCCGCCTCCAAACCCATAGAAGGCCGTATAGTCTGTCTTCTTGCCGCTGGGCGCCAATGCTGCGACGATTGTTTTCGCAATCGGATCCGCGGGCTGGGGGGTTGCGTCCTCATAAATCGCTCCGATGGAAGGCCGAACGAAGAGGGTCACTTTCTTGAAGTGCCGATACGAAAACTGCGGCCCGGCCGCAAAGGTTTGGGTTCTGGAACTGGTTGTTACGGCTACTGTATACCCGGCAGGGAGTTGACCCGCCTTCGCTAATTGCTGCAATAGAGCACCTAGTTGTTGCTGCCACGCCGCCGTCAGCAGGTTGGGCGTCAGCGTCAAATCACCACCCGAAATGCTGTAGTCGAAGCCCAGCGCACACCAAGTTTTTGGATTGACACCCGCTTGAAAATGAAATCCGTTCTCAAAGAGACTCACATGAGGGCTATCGAGGAAAGTGTATCCGGCAAAAAGATTGTAACGCGAAACATACATCTGCTGACCAAGTGCCGGTGCGGACGCAAGCAACAGGGCGGCACCTAACAAGACGAGAGTCGCAAGCATCGTGGGTATTCTCCCTTGAATCGTCTTGCACGAAAAAGGCATGGTCTCCTCCTCGGCAGGCTCTACCGCTTCTCGACTTGTTTCAGCCTGGAAGGAAGAGTCCTGTTATGGGTTCAATTACTTCTTGTCCCGTAGGGCCGGACTCCCGAGCCATGAGCATACAGCATGGCGGTCCATCCGATGAAGAAATGGGAGGCAGGAAGATGATGGCGATCTCACGCTCCAATCGCCGTTATCGACGCCGGCCCGCCCGACAACATACACCTGAGCACCACCAATTGCAATCGCCAGCCGAGTTTTCACCGTTCAGGCCTCAAAACCAGTTTGTGGACTGTGGCCTGCTCAACCGCCGCGTCGCTGAAGGACATGGGAAAGCTACGGCCGTTGTACCAAGCGTTGAACTGGTCCTGGTAGTAAGGGCTGAAGGCTTGCCCGGATTCGCCGAGAGTAATGTTCTGGACCGAGTGGTCGAGGGTTTGGAGATCAACGACCATGCGCATGGAAGGACCGTGACGGGTGGTTGTCGCTTTTACAGTGGTCGCCGTCCCTGCCTGCGGAAAAGGGCCGACGTCCAGCAGCTTGCCCAAAAGGGTAAAACCTTGACCCAGCGGATGGTAAAAAGTCAGGGGGATGGTATTGCCCCACTTCCAGGCGTCGTGACTTCGACTGCCCACCCGGCGGGGGATTTGCTTCACACCCTCTTCAAGACTGTTTATCAAGGTTTCCTCGAAAGAGGAATCGCCGGGCGGGAGCCAGCGCGTCCAGTTGTTGGCCAACACGTTCTCGAGGAACATGGTGCTCATTCCCCAGTGGTAGCCCGAGAGGTCGTCGCCCAGTTTGGGTTTGAGGATGCGTTCGAGCAGGGCTCGGCGGGTGACCTCGCAAACCAAGGTAGCGGCAGAATCCATCCTGGCCTCGCCATCCCATTGCCTCAGGAGGCTGATGGCGTACTGGGCCTCGGGGTCCTGCGGGTGATGGTGGAAATCTGCTTTCAGAAGTTGCCCGGCGAGCCAACTGTCTTCCAGAGTGACAATGTCGGTCTGAATACGCAGCATGTCGTCCACGGTGAACGCCTTGCCGGCACGGAGTAGATGAAAGATGCGCGCGGTGCGAAACGGGGATTCCCAGTCGCTGGTAATGAAATAGGGGTAATCGTCAGGCACCACGCGGCCATTGGCCGTGGCGATCATGCCACTTGCAGGGTTGTAGGAATGGGGCAGGTCCTCGAATGGAATGTAGCCTGTCCAGTCGTAGTCGTCCGTACTGCCCGGCATGGGCACAGCGCCGGTGCCCTGTTTCCGGATGGGCACCCATGCTGCTGCGTAGTAGCCGATATTCCCATCCCTATCGGCATACACAGAGTTTTGCATCGGTCCCGTGTAGTCTCGCAAGGCGGCCCTGAACATCTCCCAATTCTGCGCCAAGCCGATTTTGGATACGGCGTTGAGCAGAGCCGAGAGAGCGTGTGGTTCGAGCGCCGTCCATCGTAAGGCCAGGTCCCGGCCACCAGGATGGGCAACGATAGGGCCATGGCGTGTTACCTTCACAGTGAATCGGTAATCCCGCTTCCCGCGGACCTTAACCACCTCGTCCCGGACTTCGGCGTCAACCCATGCGCCGTTGTGGAGGTACCTGTTGGGAGCACCAGAGTCGAAGCTTTCCACGTACAGATCCTGGACGTCCGGACCCGTATTGGTCATACCCCAGGCAATCTTCTCATTGTGGCCAATAATCACCAGCGGCAAGCCAGGCAAACTAACCCCAATCACGTTCAGCCCCGGCGCCTTCAAGTGGACCATGTACCAGACATTGGGAACGCTGTGATCGAGGTGAGGGTCATTAGCCAGTAACGGCTTGCCCGACTGAGTGTGAGCGCCGCTAACCACCCAGTTGTTGCTTCCCAGTCCTGCATCGCTGTTGTCACCTGCGGAAAGCAGCGCCGCCAGCGTAGGTTCGTCAACCTCCTCCGTTATTCCAGGCTGTACCGCCTCTGTCATTCCCGGCCCTTCGCTGTCATCCTGATCCCGCAGTCGCGGGAGAGGGATCTCGCTTTGCCCGCTCAGGGTAAAGTCCGCGAGGAATCTCGCTCTGAAAGAAACGGACGTGCGAGGCTCCTCGTCGTCCCGCGCCTGCGGGACTCTTCGGAATGATCCGTCGGCCGACGGACTAGCGGTTTTTTTCGGCATCCTGCCAGGAGTGGTGGAAAGTTCAGCCACCGGCACATCCAACGGCGAGTGGTCCGGGAAGAGATCGGCGGAAAGTTCAGGGCCAAGCTTTGCCCGGATGCGTTCGCGCATCAAATCCGTCCGCCAAGTTGTGTTGAGCGTCTTGAGCAGATTCAGAGCCACGCCAAGGGAATCGCTCTCGCTCCATGGCCGAGGCTGGTAATTGAGCAAGAGGAATTCTATGGGCAGGCGGCCCCTGTGGCTGGCGATGAAAGCGTTGACCCCGTTGGCATACGCCGTGAGTGGAGCGCGCGCCTCGGGGCTGAGCTCTGCCAGGGCGCGCTCAGAAACCTGCCGGAACCCCAAGGTTCGGTTCTCGAGGTCAAGCCGGAGCGTCCGTTCGCCAAAGACTTCTGAGAGTTCCCCTTCCGCCAACCGCCGGCTCAAGTCCATCTGCCACAGGCGGTCTTGCGCAGTAACATAACCTTGCGCGAAGAAGAGGTCCTGGAGCGAGGAGGCACGAAGGTGAGGAACGCCGCGTGCGTCGCGTAAGACCTCGACTGGCGCCGATAACCCGGCAACTTGAATCGCTCCCTCAAGTTGGGGAAGGCTCGCGCGGGCGCGCCAGTACAGCCAGCCGCCCCCGCCCACGATGGTGAGCAGGAGTAGAATCAGCAAAGAAATAAGCAGGCGCTTGACCATCTGCCTCATAACCCGGAAACCTCAGTCCAGAGGCTGGAAAATCGACCGGCGGATTGAAAGACGTCTCGCATCACTGCTGGAAATAGGACGTGCTCGTTTAGGCGCGAGGAGTGTACTAGAAATCCCACGGGCGAGCAACGAGCTTCCACCTAGGAGGTACCACCTACTACCTACCAAACACTAACTATCTGTATTTTCAACAACATTCCCGCTTTCGACGCGTAACAACTTTTGTTTTCTATAACATTCCCGCTTTCCCACGAATTTTTGATAGTCGGTCCTTTGTTTTCATAGATATCCCCGCACTGTTCGTTCACTTTTTGAAATTACCAGCCTCCTCTTTCACTGACGTGGACGACATCTTGTCTATTCCAGGCTCCTATGTAATGAATGCTGCGAGCTCCAGCTACTCTCGAACGGACCCGCGGGCAAGCAACAGGAGGCAAGAGCGGTGCGAAGAAAGAGCACAGCATTCACAACTCACAATTGGTCCCTTTCCCTCTCCCCTGACGGCTGGAGCCTGCTCTTCCCCACCTACCATCTGCGACATACCACCTACTCAATAAGATCTTTTTTGCATTTTCGCCCTATTTCTCGCCCCCGCCGGGCCGATTTCGAACCACCTTCCCGCGCTGGCTTGCAAGCTTTCCCATGCGACAACTCACATAGGCTACCACAACACGCGCTTTGTGTAAAGAGCAAGGTTAGGTCGGCGATTCGCCGGTAAGAGACGGGCTTTGGTGGGCAAGAACAAATCCGCAGATTGCGCAGATGACGCAGATGAGCAGAACACAAAGACCCCGACTGCCGATAGTAATCTGTGTCATCTGCGGAATCTGCGGATTATAACAATCGGGCAAAAACATATGCGCAGACTGCGCAGATGACGCAGATGCTTTCTCCAACCTTATCGGCGAATTGGGGACGCGCCGGTCGCGCGCAGCGTTTGGGGTTGCACCCTGTTCCCATGTTAGAGTGATGGTGCTGCTGCTCGCCGAGACCCGACTGGGTCGACGCGCTGTTCTTCTGGCAACTATCCTGGCACAAATTACGTCTTAACAATTGTTGTGACGGAACCGCGCCCCTGGAAGCAGCGGAGGTCTCTCGGGCCGGCGCGGTCTCCGTGTCTTTCAAGGGTATTACCCCTGAATGATGATGAACTCAAGTTGATGAACAGGAGGACACAACGTGAAACACATCCGCGCCTTTCTCCCCTTGATCCTGCTGCTGGGCTCGGTCCCGCTGCTCCGAGCGCAGGGCTCGTTCGATGTGGCCGTTGGTTTCGGCAGCGTCCGCGACAAGGCGACTGGCAGGGGCATTGAGAATGCGTCATCCCTCAACGCTTTTAGCTCCTGCACGCCCTCGTCCACGGATGCCACTTGTGAGGCCACGCCCTCTTTGGGCGGGCTCCTCATGGGCTTTGAGGGGGACGGGATGCTAAACAAGCATATCGGCATCGGAGGGGAACTTAGCTTCCAACCTACCAAGGGCGACTACGGCCCCTTGCAGTACCGGCAGACATTCTACACTTTCAACGGGATCTACGCCCCCATCAACAACAAGCGGCTGCAACTACGGTTGGAAGGGGGGATTGGCGCCGCGCATTCGGGTTTTTCATATTCAGAGACTTCTTGCGTGGGCACCGCAGTCTGCACGACGCAGGCCGCGTCCGTTGGCAGTGCAAGCCATTTCCAGGTGCATGTGGGAGCCGGCGTTCAGTTCTATGTAAAGCCCCACATTTTCATTCGGCCACAGTTGGATTTCCGCGAGATACCGGGCTTTACGAACCAGTTTGGTAGCGACCAGGTGATTGGCGGCACCGTCTGGTTTGGCTATAACTTCGGAGAGATGTAAGGCCCGCAATTCCCAGACCTCACCGGTAGCCTCGGCCTTAATCAGGGCGATAATCCACTTCGCTCATCCACCCAACAGTCGCCTAGTCAAAGTGGGCGGGGAGGGTGGTGCGCGCATTACTGCTTGCGCAACTCAGGCTCAATGCTCGCCACAAAGCGTGTAAGCGCCGCGTTGACTTGGTCCGGCTTCTCGAGCATGGGGTAGTGGCCGACGCCGGTGAGCACCTGGTACTGGAATCGCGGCAGGCTCTCCTTGAAGATGGCGATGAAGCGCTCGGGATTCCAGAATGAGCTGAAGATTGCGAATGCCGGAAGGTCAAGGGGGGTGTGGGGCTCGTAGAGTCGGCGGTCGGCAAGGCCGTCCAGGCAGCCTACAAGCACATGTTGGGGAGTGGCGAGGACGGATCGCGCCACCTCGTCGCGCACCGCGGTGGGGGTCTGCGGGACGTAGAGTTGGTCGATGAACTGTCGGACCTTTTCCTGATAATCCGGCGAGCGGAAATCCTCCGCGCGCTTGCGGAGCCCGGCGATCTGCTGGTCGACGTCGACCGGAATACCGAATGTGCCATCAACCCAGATCAGAGCGACGGTCTTCTCCGGCCAGCGGCGTGCGAACTCGTACGCCACCAACCCGCCCATACTGTGGCCTACAACAGCGGCCTTCTGCACGCGCGCGTCTTCGAGCACGGCATTAACCGCTCGCGCAAACTGGTCGACTGTGTAAGGGATGTCCGGCTTGTCGCTGCGCCCGTGGCCTGGGAGGTCGACCAGCAGCAAACGACTATAAGGCACTAGCGCCGGCACCTGATCCCGCCACAGCGAGGTGTCGCAGCCCCAGCCGGATAGGAAAATCATGGCTCTATTGCCGGAGCCGAAGCTGCGGTAATAAATGCGGTGCCCATCCAGATTCGCGAATCGCTCCTTGGCTCGCGGCACACCGCTCGCCAGACTCAAGAGTGGAACCAGCAGAAGACCCCCCGCAAGCGCCAGCAGACGTATGCCCGGCCATGCTTGAGACCCTGCGGAGTGTTGGGCAGGGAGGTTGGAAACAAGGTGCAAAGGAGCAAAGAACCTCGCCGCTGAGAGTGCGCCGACCATGCTACTTATGTTCATGCTGGCTCCTCCTTCATGGTAGAGACGCTAAGAAATTTCTTTCCATCGGTCGTGGAAGGACTTTTTTGCAAGCGCGGGGAGGTCTCGCGCATCCGTCCAGCGGGAGGCCGGGTAGAGGGGAACTTTTCGAATCCAACCGGAACGAGCGAGCACGAACTGGCCCCAGCGCGCCATGCGCCCGCCGAGCGCATAAACCCAGGGTCGCGACAGGGCCCAGGCAAACAAGCGCATCATGGTCTTCTCGCGCAAGAGCGAACCTTTCGGTCTGGGTGCAGGGGCCACTTCTTGCGCCTTACCCCGCAAGTAAAGAAGGAGATCGGGGATATTGATCTTGACGGGACAAACTTCGCGGCAGGCTCCGCAAAGGGAAGAAGCGAAGGGCAACTCCCGCGCCTGCCCGATGCTTGTGAATTGAGGAGTGATTAACGCCCCGATGGGACCGCTATAAACCCACCCGTAGGCATGCCCGCCAATCTTGCGATAAACCGGGCAAGTGTTGAGGCAGGCGCCACAACGGATACAATAAAGCGCTTCCCGCATCTTGGGATCCGCCAAGGTGTCCACGCGCCCATTGTCAACCAGCACCACGTGCATCTCGTCTGGACCGTCTTCACCCGGACGCCGCGGGCCGGTGAGGAAAGAGGTGTAAGTCGTCAGCTTCTGTCCCGTGCCCGAACGCCCCAGGAGCCGCAAGAAAACGCCAAGGTCCGCAAAACGCGGGATAATCTTCTCGATTCCCACCAGTGCCACATGTACCCGCGGCGCCGTCGTGCAAAAACGGATGTTCCCCTCATTTTCCGCCAACACCACGGTACCGGTTTCCGCCACCAGGAAATTGGCGCCGCTCATGCCCATGCCCGCCCTAGCAAATTTCTCTCGAAGGACCTGGCGTGCAATCGCCGTAAGTCGTTCCGGCACCGCGGTACGCTCGGAGTGAAGGTGCGTGGCGAAGAGCTCCGAAACATCGTGCCTTGTCATGTGGATGGCTGGGGCCACGATGTGCGCGGGCCGGTTGCCGGCGAGTTGGATAATGAACTCGCCCAGGTCGGTCTCGACGGGGCGAATCCCCCGCGCCTCGAGTGCATGATTCAGCTCCACTTCTTCCGCGACCATCGATTTCGCCTTCACGATTTCCCTGGCGCCGCACTGCTGCGCGATTTCCAGAACTATCCGGCAGGCGTCCTCGGCCGTCGCGGCCCAGTGTACCTTGCCGCCGCGCCGCTCCAGGTTGTCGGCAAACTGCTCGAGGTAAAAGTCCAAGTGCTCCATCACTTGGCGCTTGAGCTCGTGGGCGCGCTCGCGCAGCCGTTCCCAGCCAGGGACTTCGGCGATCGCTTCCAAGCGGTGCATGTAAAGACGGAGGGTCGAAGAGCGATAGGCTTCCTGAAGATGCGCATCGGCGAGAGTCTTGTTACCGAGCTCGTGAACTTCGTTACTGTGAACGCCTGTGTCAGCCATTCTAGTCAAGACTCGAGAGTCAAATGCCCTGGAGTGCGGCAGCTCGCTGCCGCTTTCGCTTAGGCCAGCTTGCTGGCCGGGCACTGGAGCGCGGTACTTGGGCGCGTAAGCTGCGAGCAAGCTCGCAGCAGGAAAGCGGCAGCAAGCTGCCGCACTCCAGAGCGCCTGGGACGCTTGCTACTTTTGCGCCAACACCTCCGCCAAGTGCATCGTCTTGAGTGCCAATCCCTGGCGATGAATCAACCCTCCAAGGTGCATCAGACATGACGAGTCGTTGGCTACAAGGTATTCGGCGTCTGTTTGGGTGGCCAATTGGAGTTTGTCCTGACCCATGGCGACTGAGACTTCGGGGAATTTGACGGCGAAAGTTCCCCCGAAGCCGCAACACACCTTGTACCCTTCCATCTCGACGAAGTCGATGCCGCGCACCTTGCGCAGCAGCTTCCGCGGCTGTTCCTCAACGCCCAACTCGCGCAGAAGATGACAGGAATCGTGGTACGTCACGCGATGGGGGAAGCTTGCCCCAACATCCTCGACCTTCAAAACGTTCACCAGGAATTCCGAAAACTCAAAGAAGCGGGTGCGTAGTTGATGGCATTTTCGAAGCTGGTCAGGGTCAGCGGCGAAGAGTTCGGGATAAAACACTCGCACCATCGAGGTGCAGGAACCCGAGGGGCATACGACATAGTCCGCATCGTCAAAAAGGTTGAGGACCTTTGAAGCCACGGCTCGAGCTTCATCACGGTAACCGGTGTTGAAGGCAGGCTGACCGCAACAGGTTTGCGCAGGATTGAAAGTGACCTCGACGTCTAACCGCCGAAGCACGTTGACCACACTCTCGCCCACTTGGGGGAAGAACTGGTCACCCAAACACGTTACAAAGAGCGCGACTCGGAGTCTGGACATCTCAAGCCTCGTGAACTCCTCACGCTATTAGAAAATCCATCGGGGGTCAAGGACGAAGCGGCGGGAGGCGGTATGTGGGGGTCGCGTCAAAGTCGCCGAAAAAGCGGCTCTGCCGCCCGCTGTGCGGAAAGCCTCTGGCTTTCCGGCGCACACAGCCTCCCTCCTTCCCCTCGGCTCAGCCTTCCAGCCGAGCGGGGGGGGTTAGTCAGGGCGGAAGCCCTCGGAAAGGCGAAGCCTTTCCGCACAGCAGGTGGCAGAGCCGCTCTGGGATGTTACCTTTCGGAGACTTTGGTGCCACCCTGGGTGGGAAGTGGGGAAAGACAAGCCGGCACGTGGTATGTGGTATCTGGTAAGTGAGCCATGTTCTTCCTCACATACCACCTCCTGCCCGAGCCGGGTGGGCTCGATCTCAGCGCAACGGCACTCGGACGACGATGGTATCGTTTACCCGCGCAATGAGCGAGGAAAACGAATCTTTGCCGACCTCATTCATCGGTTGGACGAGGGCGGTCAAAGGCTTCACGGTGACGCGCAGTTCCGCGTGCGGATCGCGCGACGCCTGAAAGGAAACCACGCAATCCGGCCGGCCGTCGCCATCCAGGTCGATAGGCTCTGAGATCGCGGCCGGCAGCGCCGAAACGGGTTTCCACACGATTTGCACAAACGACGCGGTGGGCGAGAGCGGGGCGCGTTTCAGGACGGGTTTGTAGACGACAATCTGGTAACCGTCGCGGGCGATTGTGCGTGCCGGTTCGCCGCCCGTGTATTCCGGGTCAATTCTTAGCGAGGTCTTCGCCGCCGCGCGGCTGAACACGCCAAACCAGAACATTGGCCCCACCACCGCCACAGCGATGGTGAGCGCCGCGACCGCATAACCGAGTGTTGCCGTCAGGCGTTTCATGGCATTCTCCCCGGGCGAGCCTCAAAAGACCAGCCCAATCAGCTTTTGCAGCGAGCTGGCGATGATACTGCCGCCGAACATGCTCGCGAAGGTCCACGCCGCGTAAAGATAGAGCAGCCGCGCGCGCTCCGGCTTGACGCCCACCGGCGTGCCCTTGATATGCCATACGGCAGCGTTCTTGCGGCAGACGTCGACGCAGGCGCCGCAGCGCATGCAAGAGGAGAGAGTCTTGCCGGCGCGAATTGCCTCCTGGTCGATGGCGAGCGTGGGGCAGTTGTTTTGGCACAACAGGCAGCCGGCGCCGCACTTCTCTTTATCGATTCGGATATCAAAGATGCTGGTCCTGCTGAAGATCGACTGGAAGGCGCCGAACGGGCAGAAGAAGGCGCACTGCGTGCGCCGTTTGGTGAGGAAGGGCAGCACGACAACCAGGCCCAGAAAAAGCGCGATGAAGATCCCAAACTGGAGCGCGGTTTGGGTGGAGCGCACCTGGGGAAACTCGGTGACCGCCTTGAACGGGCAGAGCCACATGCAATACGTGGGCTCGAACGTAGCCGCAGATAGCAGCACGATGGCAACCAGAATCGCCCAAGGCGCCAGCCGCCACTTGGGGTTGATCTTGCGCAGGCGCGCCTTCTTGGCGATCGAGGAGAAGCCCTCGTCCAGCCCGCCGAAGAAGCAACCGTAGCTACACCACGCCTTGCCTAAAATGATTGTGGCAAGCAGCCACAGCGCCACCATCATGGCGATGCTGTGGGGGTTGGAGGGTGTCGGGAGGATCGAGCCCGGGAAGATGATGGTTTTCTTCAGCGCGGCGGGGATCAGCGTCATGGGGAGCACCATGAAGCAGAAAGGCGTGTCGCCGGAGATCATCCTTTCCATGGGGATGCTCATCGACGAGCGCAGGGCAATGAGATCCCAGATAAAGCCAACCGGAAACAGGAATCCCAAGGTGATGAAGAATATCCGGCGCCAGCGATAGGTCTCGCGGGTGCGCATCATCAGGAAGAACAACACCATCATGAAAATCCAGGCTATGAGTGCAGCTAGCTTGGCGGGCCGGCCCGGCTGGCGGAGGACAGGCGTGAACAGCAGCAACGTGAACAGGGCCACGGGCACAGTCAGAAGAAGCGAACGCCCGATTCCGCGCGGAGGAGCGAGCGCGATCGAACGAGCTCGGTCAGGCATGCAACACCATCCCAGTGATAGAAATGACAAGATCCCCGGCTTGGCCCGAAGCCAGCCGCCAGGAGGCCACGCTCACGACTCCCAGGTAGGCGTAATAGATCGAGAGAGCGGCCATGGTCATGCGGGCCACGACCGGAAGGGCACTGAAGCGACGCAGCGGACTGACAGCGAGCGAGGGGAGAAACCATACGGATGTCCCGGCGAAAAAGAGCGCGAAGAATGCGAGCGCGCCGGGCAGGCTGTGAGTCGCTGCGGCGCGGACGCCGGCGGCAACGAACGGCGGGCACAGATTGAGCCCTGTGAGGAAGCCGAGCGTGAGGGCGGCAGGCGGCCGGAAGCGATCCGCGGCGCCGATCTGATAGAGGCGCGTGGGGCGTTCGTCCGGCGCCTTTGCGCGATGGCGGCGAGGAAACCAGGCCGAGAAACCCAACAGAGCCGCCAACCCGAAGTTGGCCAGCCCGAAGACCAGCGCGCGGGTACGCAGGTCGAGCGGAATTGCCAAACCAGCCGCCCATACCACGACGGCGAATGCCAGATAGCCTGCTAGGCGACCACCCAAGAAGATGGCCAGCAACCGGCCCGTCGTAGCCAGATCGCGCGGCTCAGCCCCCAGCCACGGCAGCAGCACCGGTCCGCAGTAGGCAACGCAGATGGGACCCGCCCCGAATCCCAACGCCAATGCCTCAGCCACACTACTCACGGCTCTCCTTCGCTCAGCATGCCCGCGCCCGCGTCCCCCCGGCGCCAGGGCGAACCCAGAATATCACCTCTCCTTGCTCAAACAGGTAAAAATCTGGAGAATGGGTGGGCGTTACGGGCCGCTAACCGGGTGTCGGAAATTTGAGTCGAGCGCTGATGGATTGAATCTGCTCAAGCGACTTAGTCTTCTCGAGTGCCGCGATCTGCACGGCAATGTTCCCGATCGTCGTGGATTCGCTCGGTCCGCGCAGGACTTCACGGCCCGTCAACTCGCTGGTGAGGCGGTTGAGGGTCTCATTTTTGACACCCCCGCCGACGATGCAGATGCGTTCGATGGGCGTGTTGGCAATCTTCTGAAGCTCCCTGATAACTTTGGCGTAGCGTCGCGCCAAGCTGCGGAAGATGATGGCGGCAAGTTCCTTGGGCCGGGTCTCTTCCTCAAACCCTTGCGCTGCGAGAGCGGCATTGATCCTGGAAATCATGTTGCCCGGGGCAAGGAAGGCTTTCTCATCCGCTTCGAAGGAAGTCCCGTCAGCGGGAGTGTCCGAACATTGTTGCGCCAGGTCGGCAGCGGTCAACTGAAGCCCTTGCGCATTCCACTCGCGCAGGCACTCCTGAAGCAGCCATAACCCGATGACATTGCTCAAGAACCGGATGCTCCCTGCCACGCCACCTTCGTTGGTGAAGTTCTGCTCAAAGGACGGTCCTGTGACCACGGGATTCAAGAGAACCGTACCCACCAGGGACCAAGTCCCGGAGCTGATGAAAGCCAGTTTGTCATGGGGGAAAGGAATGCCCGCCACGGCCGCACCGGTGTCGTGGCAGGCAGGCGCGATGACTTGCACATTGGAAAGACCAAGGTCCGTGGCGAGCTCTTTCCGTATTTTTCCGAGGGGCGTTCCCGGTGGCGCGATGGGAGGAAATTTCTCCAGATTGAGGTTCAGGGCGTGGGCCAGTTCCCTCGACCAAGACCGCTTATGGACATCGAGGAGTTGTGTAGTACTGGCTTCCGTATACTCGGCCATGGCGACTCCCGAGAACCGGAAAAGGAAATACTCCGGCAGCGTGAGCCACTTTGCGGCACGATCCCATTCCGAAGGGAATTCGGCGGCGTGCGCCATGAGCTGGAAAACAGTGTTGAAAGGGAGAAACTGAATCCCCGTGATTTCGTACATGCGTTCCTGGGGAAGGAGGGCAAAAGCACGCTCCATGTGGGAGAGGTTTCTGGCGTCCCGATAGCAGTAGGCACGACCGATGCGGTTTCCAGTGCGGTCGAGCAGCACGTAGTCCACACCCCAGCCATCAACACCAACGCTGGCGATGCGGCCCCCCGCTTTGGATACGGCAAGGCGCATCCCTTTGAGGACCTCCTGCCATAGACGGTCCAAGTCCCACACCAAGTGACCCGCCTCTTGACGTGCGCCGTTGGGAAAACGGTAGACCTCCTCCAGGATTCCTTCCGCCCCGGTCCAGCGGCAAAGGACTACACGGCCGCTTTCCGCTCCCAGATCAGCCGCGACAATATAAGTGCCGTTTTTCATTCCCGCCATTCCTCCCAAGGTAGTTGAGGAGTCAAGAAGTTGAGGAGTCGAAAAGTTAAAGGCCAAGGGTTAAGGGGTCTTCGACTTTTCGACTCCTTGACTGCTCGACTTCTCGACTTAGTTAGGCGTAGCTTCCTCCGGCGGATTGGTTCTTTTCGGCTCGCTCGCGGTTGATCCGCTGCATATATCCGGACTCCCGAAAAGCCACCAAGGGGTCCTCCGGCAGACCCTTCGAGCGTCTCCACTCCCGGATTAAAGGTCGCACATCGGTCGCGAAGGCCGCCTTGAGGCACTCCTCGGCGTCCACGAGCTCACATTTCTGCTGATGGCGAGCCAGACCCCCGTGGTCCACGAGTGTAGCCTTGGCATACAACTCTTGGGCGGTCACCGCGGTCTGGATCATTTCCTCGATTTTGCCCTTCAAGTTGTGGCTCTGGTCGATCATGTAGGCGATGTCCGCGCGCCGGCCAGCCTCCCACTCGAAATAGAGGATTTCGTGGAAGATGCGGAAGACCTGATAGGGATCGATCGAACCTAGCGTCAAATCATCGTCGGCGTAACGACGGTCGTTAAAATGGAAACCTCCCAGCATGTCTTCGCTGAGTAGCCAAGTCACGATTTGCTCGATATTCTGCGCTTGATAGTGGTGGCCCGTGTCCACAAGGACCTTGGCGCGCGGACCGGCAGCGCGGGCCAACAGGAGCGCCATACCCCAGTCGGCGATGTCAGTATGGTAAAAGGCGGGTTCGAAGGGTTTGTATTCCACCAACAATCGCTGGGTGGGTGAGAGCTGGGAGTGGCATTTCCCCAAACCCTCCTCAAACCACTGCTTCCGCTGGCGAATGTTGGCGGTGCCGGGGTAATTCGATCCATCCGTAAACCAAAGAGAGATGTCCCGGCTCCCTGTCTGTTTCCCGATTTCTACGCACTCCAGGATATGCTGCAAGGCGGCCTGGCGGACTTCGGGGTCGGGGTTGGCCAGAGACCCGTACTTGTAAATCTGGTCCTCAAAGACATTGGGGTTGATGGCCCCCACTCCGACGCCGTATTTGGCGGCGTAAGCCTTCACTTCATGCGTGCTCTTGAGGCCTTCCGGGAAGTCCCAGAGGACGTGCATGGCCACCGTCGGACAGATACCCGTAAAGTGATGAACTTGTCCGGCATCGCTGAACTTCTCTTGGGTGGAGGTTGCCGCGCCCGGCTGGATGAATTTGCCAAAACGGGTTCCGGTGTTGGCAAATCCCCAGGACGGTATTTCGATCCGGAAAATGTCTAAACTCTTCCACAGGGTTTCTTGGCGTGTGTCTTTCGTCAAGCTTCACCTCCCTTGGGCCGGGGCCACATACTACTTGCTTGCGTCGAGTTTAGTCAAGGCGAGTTTGGAGGACGGCCAGGTCGCGTCAAAGCCCCCGAAAGGTAACATCCCAAAGCGGCTCTGCCGCGACTCTGGGGGGCTCCGACTTCCAACCGCGGGGTGTGCGACGAAGCGCTCTGGGACCAATCAATCTGCGCGGCAGGGGAAGATGCGTGATAGAATTGAGGCGTCATCATGAGCCTTCGGGAACGCATTCGGAGTATTTTTCGCCTTTTTCTATTACTCACGGTGCTGGTGACCGTGGCGCTGCTCAGCGCCATCATGACTATCCGGCTCACCATCCGGGGCCGCCAGGAAACCATGCCGAACATGGTCGGATTATCATTCGACTATGCTCAGCGCATGGCCACTGGATTAGGTCTTGAAATGAAAGTTGAAGATAAGCTCTTCAACACCCAATACCCCGCCCAGGCGATAGTCTCCCAGATGCCTCCCCCAGGAACCCGCATCAAGATCGGCCAGCATGTGCATGTCCTGG
>Ga0326728_10000565_pt1 | contig 144003 bp, 99 predicted proteins | sample MB3enrmetagenome_FD_207602 | JGI IMG/M metagenome (GOLD analysis project Ga0326728, IMG submission 207602) | Lab enriched peat soil microbial communities from McLean, Ithaca, NY, United States - MB31MN | ecosystem: Environmental > Terrestrial > Soil > Wetlands > Peat | place: USA: New York... | reverse complement strand
ATGACGTCCACGCTCCTAGTTGCCACGAGCCAGTCCAGGCCGAAATACAGGCCGTAAGCACTGTTCGGGGAAAGGACGAGGATCAGGTTTGCAAGCGGTGCAGTTGCATGGGCCCACTCCGTGTCAAGGGCAACCTCAAGGCCCCATCCGGAGGAGGGTGAGTTGTTCATATTGCCCCCTGGAATCGGATATGCTATCGAGAGTGTCGGGGCTGAGAGGTTGAAACAGGAGCTGAAGTTTGCCAGGTCTCCAGCGACGACAGGGGCAGGAGTTGCGGAGTCGTAGGCGTCAACGATGCCAATGGTCTCGCCCTGGCCTTTCAAACCCCGGTTCAGAACGGGAGTCACGTTGTAGGCATCCTGGACATTGCTTGGTGTAAGCGTACTGGAGTAGTTCGCTGGACACGAACGCCCCTCGATCTCAGTGGAGGGGATTTGGCCGTGGGCACCCAGCGTCGGCATCATGGCTTCGGAATCGCCGGGTGGGAAGAGCGCTACTATGGGTACGCTCGATGGAATGGTGGGTGGAACAGTGAAGGCCATCGTGGTTCCGCCTGCAGGAGTAGAATATTCCGCAAGCTTGGTGCCAAAGGCCTTCTCGAACGATGATGCCGTTCCGGTTATCAACCAGACGAGCGCGCCGGATGGGGCTTTCACTGAGAATCCGTTGCTGTAAAGATAGGATAGGGCGGCACTCCTTCCGCCGAGGTCGGAGAGTGTGACGGTTGTCGTGAGGATCTCAGTAGCAGAAGGGGTTCCCATCAACGCGTAGGATCCTTCATGTTCTGGGGCGCCAAGAGCTACCGGAGCCTCGAGCTGCCTGGTCGAACCCGGTGAGACGGGGCTTGGGGACTGCGCTGCGGTCGAGGCGCGGCCTGACGGCACCATCCCGGTCGGAAGGCAGAGGATAATGAGGCAAAGTAGGATTAGTAGTGTGGATAGCGCCTTTCGGGCCATAAAGTGATAAGAGCAACCCAAGCCTTTACGCTATCTCCTTGTATATTGTGACCAAAGAATCGACCGTACGGTCCCAGGAGAAGCTCCTCTCAACTCTCTCAAAGCCGGCCTTGCCGAACCGTTTCGCGAGCTTCCTGTCGGAGACGAACTCATGCATGGCCCTCCGCAGTTCCCACACGTTTCCATAAGGTACGAGGAGCGCTGTTTCTCCCTCGGCCACTGCCTCAGGGATTCCACCGACGCGCGTAGCCACTATGGGTATGCCTGCGGCCATAGCCTCCAACAGAACGAGCCCAAAGGCCTCGTACTCGGAGGGCAGGACGAAAAGAGTGGCCCCGGCGAATACTGAAACGTAGTCATGGATGTCCTTCAGGTTGCCCAGGATCCGGATCTCGTTCTCAACGCCTAGCTCGGCCGCCCGCTTCTCGATAGTGGAACGCATGCCCCAGTCCTCACCGACCAGGACCAGGGGTAGGCGATCTGACGGCGAGAGCCCTGCCCATGCTTCGATAAGGTGGGGAAGACCCTTGTTAGGAGCAAGGCGGCCCGCAAAGAGGATATAGTCCTTGGGCAGCCCGAGCCGAATATTCGCTCCATCGTGGGACGGAACGTCCTTCCAAATGTCCCAGGAGAGACCTGGAGGCACGATATGTATCTTGTCCTTGTTCACGAAATCGCTAACCTCGTCTCGCTCGCGCTTGGTCTCCACGATTATGGCGTCAGCACGATCATATACCGTAACACCAAAGAGGTGGTCCTGTCCGCGCAGCATGGTCCTTCTCCAGCGCGATTCGTCCCTTGCGGCTGGGTGATAGTGGGTCGAAACCACGAGCGGGGTTGACGCGACACCTGCTGCCAGGGACGATTGCAGAAGGTGTCCATACCTGTGAGAATGGGAATGGATCACATCCGGTTCCCATCGAACCAGGCTCTCCGTAAGTCCAGGGAGAATCGGCATTGTAAGACCAGGCAGGAGCTGCCGTATGACCGGGAACCTCTCCACCTTGATACCGTCGACCTCGGTAGAAGGATGTTCATGTCGGACCCAGTTCCCCTCGTCATACAGGTCACTCGAGAAGACCCTCACTGTGTGGCCACGGGCCTTGAGCTTGGATGAGACCTCCCTTACGAACGTCTCCACGCCACCCGGGGCGTCATAGCGCAGCAATACCTGGGCGATCTTCATCGAGCCTCCTTCCCACCAATCACTTCCCTGTAGATAGATTCCAGAGATGAAACTACCCGTTCCCAAGTATGCAGAGGCACGGTCACATCTCGTCCATATGCCCCCATCAGGCGGGCGTTCCCGGTTTCATCGAGTATCATGCGAATCTTCTGAGCAAGCTCTGGTGCATTTCCCGATTCGAAGAGCAGTCCATTCTTTCCATCCACCACAACTCCAGGGATTCCACCTACTCTGGATGCTACCACCGGAGTTCCCTGGGCCATCGCCTCGAGAAGTACCAGCCCGAACGCCTCGTATTCGGATGGCAGGACCAGGGCCTCGGCATCCGCGTACGCCGACACCAGTAACCTTCCGTCGTCAACCCAACCCACCAGCTTCACCTTGTCCGCGATTCCGAGGGCACGAACCTCCCTCTGCAATTCGTCCCTATGCCCTCCATCCTCTCCCACCACCGCGAGAGAAAGACCGGGGTAGTCTGCTGCGAGGGATGCAAACGCCTTTGCGAGGAGGTTGAGCCCCTTGTTAGATGCAAGTCTACCTACGAAGATGAGATACCGACCCTTTATGTCATATTTCTCGCGGAATGGATGAGATCCATCTTGAGGAGCAGGGATAGGAGAGTATCCCGGCGGGACGAACGATATCTGTGGAAGATCGGGGACCACCTCCCGCATCAGCCTTTCCTCCTCCTTCGTCTGGAGGATCAGGCGTGATGCATGCCTTAACACATGCGCAGCAGCATGCCGGTCGTAGAACTCCCTCAGTCTCTTCCGGCCAGCCCCTCCCCAGATCGACCAAGTAGGGTGATAGTGAGCGGTGACGACGTATGGGATACCATCCAGGCGTTCTGCGAAAAGGGCCGAGAACATCTGGTACGTGCCGTAGGTGTGCACATGGACCACATCCGGTCGTTCCTTCCTGAGGTCGAGAGCGAGCCCTGGCAGGAAGGGATAGTGAAGATCACCAGGTAGCGAAACAGCTCGATGGCGATGGATGGGAATACCGTCAGCAGTTGTGCTCTCCTCGATGACATCCGGAGAGAGACGGGCCCAGGGGATCTCCGTGTAGAGGTCGCTGGTGACCACCCTTGCGTCAACCCCCCTCTGCCGCAACCGGATGACCACCTCACGCACATGGCGTTCCACTCCGCCGGGTCCGGGGGGATACCTTGTGGAAACGTGGACTACCTTCATAGTTGTGGAGCAAAAGCATCCCACCCGATGTCTGGAAGCGGCAACACTTTCTTACCGCTCATGAGGATGTTGGATCTGTGAGCGCCTTTCCGCTCGGTGAGCTCACCTATGAAGGTGAGCCTGCCTCCCACGCGTCCCACCGCCTCCTTGGCTGCCTTCGCCCTCCTTGGAGGAATTGCCACAAGAAGCTCGTAGTCACCGCCAATGAATGCTACTTCTGTTGGGGATCTGCCAAGCTTGGATGCCACCTTCGGCACTTCGGGGTCGAGAGGGAGTTTTCCTTCGTCAACGATAGCCGACAGGCCGCTTGCCTCTGTGAGCAATCGAACTGAGAGGGCCAGGCCATCTGAGGTGTCGAGGGCTGCCGTCGCGAAATCCCTCAGCACAGTTCCCTCTTTGAGCCTAGGACCTACGGTCAAGAGCCTCTGGAGCGATCTCTCCCCGCCAACGAGGTCATGCTTCCACGCGAGGTAGGCCGAGCCGCCCCTACCCACCGTTCCGGTGGTGGCGATCAGGTCTCCGTCATGGCCACCTCCTCTGGGCATCAGGTGCCCTGCAACTCCTTCCCCCAGCGCCATGGCAACTACCGCCCGGACCTTGGCTCTCTTGGTATCCCCTCCAACCAGATGGACCCTAGCTGATCGTGCCGCCTCTTCCAGTCCGATCACCACCTCTTCGGCCCACCTTGCCTCAGTTTTCGGGGGCAACAGGAGGTCCAGGAGCAATCCCAATGGCAGGCCACCTTTGGCGGCAATATCGGAAAGGTTCACGTTTGCCGCAAAGCGGCCCACGAGACGGGGGGGAGCATCACTGGGAAAATGCGTTCCTTCGGCAACAGCGTCGGTGGTAAGCAATAGAACCCGCCTTCCCATCCAGGGAAGTGCCGCGCAATCGTCACCAAGTGGCAATTGGTCGGTGTTGCTGGACGGCAACAGGTCTATCAGCCGCCTGTGGAACCCGGCCTCGGTCAGGTCACTGAGGGTCTTCCTTCTGGCCATGTGCCGGTATAAGGTAAGCCTGTCCTTGGGAAGAAAGTTGCCCTATACCCAAAGTGCTGGGGGGAAAGGGTGCCCTCACTTGTAAGGCACGAAGTCCTTCCCGAGCAGCTCCCGACCCATGATGATGCGCATGATGTTGAGCCCACCCTCAGCACCGACCATGTAGCTCATCACCCCGCGGAACCCCAGCTCGAGTCCGACCTCCTTCGTGTACCCGGAGGCTCCGAACCACATCATGACCTTCTTGTACGTGTCAAATGCCACCTGTGGGGCCATGAGCTTTACCGAGGCCACAGCCAGGTCCACGTCTGAGTGGTGACCTCCAGGGCCCGAGAATACCTTCTGGTCCACTATCCATGCCGCCTTCCGGCACTGCCACTTCACGGCTTCCACCAGGGCATACTGATCGGCGAGCTCGAACTGTATCCCCTCGAACTTCCCGAGAGGGCTTCCAAAGACGTTCCTCGCCTTGATGTATTCCATTCCGGTCTCAAGGGCACGTTCGGCCGCGCCCACGCAGGCCGCAGCCACAAAGGTACGGGCCACCGAGAAGCCTTCCATCGCCAACCCGAACCCCTTTGCCTCCTTTCCGACAAGATACTTCTCTGGAACGCGGACCTCGTCGTAGACAAGGGAGCCGGTTGATATTCCCATACGGCCCATGTTCTTGGTCCGAATGACCTCGACCCCCTTTGCCTGGGTCGGAACGTAGATGATGCTGAACCCTTCCTTGTCCGTCGATTTTGTGATCGTGAGATGGCCGCCGCCCCTCTCCTTCGCCTCAGTCACGCCAGATATGAAGGCCTTCTCACCGTTTATGACGAACTCTTTTCCATCGCGCCTGGAGGTCGTCTTCATACCGGCCAGATCGCTTCCGCCACCGGGTTCCGTGCTGGAAACGCCCAGGAAGTGCTTTCCCTGGCAAACCGGAGGCAGGACCTCCTTCTTCACTTCTTCAGTCCCATGACGAGATAGCAAGTAGCCCCAGCCAGCCTCGAGCAGGAAAAAGACGGCAGTGGCCATGGAGATGTCGCCTCTTCCGATCTCCTCCGCGACAAGTTCGGTCTGAACCGCAGTCGCTCCCATCCCACCATACGCGTCCGAGGCGGGCATTGCAAGTAACCCCAAACGGGCCATTTCGTCAAGGATGTCTTGCGGTATGACCGCCTTCTCGTCTATCTCCTTCTCACGGGGACGGAGAACCTCATCACCAAACCGGCGTACTGTCTCCTGTATAGCCTTGTCTTCCTCGCTCAGATTGAAGTCCATGGCCATCCACTATCAGGATGTCTATGTATCCCTTGCGGAGGAGCCAATAGGCTTAACGATTGGATTCAGGCACGGGTGATGGCCTCGAGTCTGCCGTCTATGGGGGAGAAGAGCTCATGTCCTCTCTGCTTGGTCAGGACACAGGACCGGAAGCCATGCTTGGATCGTCTGTTGCAGTGCTGGCCTCGCTCGTTGGGCTCACTGTCTTGTCTCTTGCCCTGGCGATCTTGGCAGGAAGGAAGTACTTGCTCGACAAGACTCGCGCGCTTTTCTTCTGGACAGTAGGGCTTGCACTTGTCTTCGTTACGGTCGCTGAAGAGGCACTCCTCTACTGGGGTACCTGGTCGCAGCTCCTGATCCAATCATATGTTTTCTTCGTGGCAGCTTTGGTCGGTGTGCTCTCCCTAGGATCCGCTGAACTATCACTCTCTTATCGGTTGCGATTGGTCTATGGAGGCTACATTGTGGCCGCAACTGTCCTCATGGGAGTTCTCACGTTCACAACGACTTTCTCATCGAGTGTCATGCTGCAAAGTGGCGTGGTAACCGGACTTCCGCCCACCCTGGTTCAGGAAGGGTCGATCCTACTGACAGTGCCTGGAGCCCTTCTCATGATCATAGCCTCCCTGCTGGCAGTCATCCGGAAGAAAAGATGGAACATGCTATACATTGCGACGGGGGCCATCGTCCTTAGCGCATCTGGTTCGCTCTACGTGGCATCTGCTCCGGTCACGCTCTATTACGGAGAGTTCATCGGCATCTTCCTCCTATTCCTCGGGTTCATCAATGTCCCGCTGTTTCGTTCTGAAATGCCTCTGCCTATCGCCGGAACCAAGGGTTCCTGAACCGCACGGCACGATCCCGTAGACTTTCAGCTGAGTGCGGAGTTTCGGCCGAGAGACACGACAGCCAATTCTCTGGCCCAACAACGCTTAAGACCTCTATGATTGATGCCTTCGAACGAGGGAATAGAAATGGTCAAGGTAGCCATTAACGGATTCGGTCGGATTGGGCGTCATATCGTCAGAGCCATACACCAGAAGAAGAGCAAACTCGAAGTCGTTGCAGTGAATGATATCACTGATGCCAAGACACTGGCACACCTGCTGAAGTACGATTCCACGTACGGCATATTCAATGACGAAGTCAAAGCCAGTGAGAAATCGATCTCGGTAGCGGGCAAGGACATCACCGTGCTGACCGTCAAGGACCCGGCTCAACTTCCCTGGAAGTCAATGGGCGTCGATTACGTGGTTGAGTCCACCGGGCTCTTCACCGAGGCCCCAAAGGCCGCCGCCCACATCACAGCCGGTGCCAAGCGGGTGGTCATCTCCGCGCCAGCAAAGGGAGAGGACCTGACTGTCGTCATGGGGGTAAACGAACAGATGTACGACCCTCAGAAACACCACATCCTCTCGAATGCTTCTTGCACCACCAACTGTCTTGCACCTGTGGCCAAGGTTCTCTTCGATAACTTCGGCATCAAGAAGGCACAAATGACAACTATCCACGCGTACACGATGGACCAGAGGCTACTCGATGCTCCCCACAGGGACCTCAGGCGTGCTCGCGCATCGGCTGTGTCCATGATACCCACGACCACCGGAGCCGCGAAGGCGCTTGCTTTGGTCATGCCCCAACTCAAGGGAAAGTTCGATGGAATCTCAATACGCGTACCGACCCAGACTGTCTCTCTCGTGGACCTGGTCGCCGAGCTGGAGAAGGATACTACTGTCGAAGCGATCAACGCGGCTTTCCGAAAGGAGGCTGCTGGGAAGATGAAGGGATACCTTGCCGTCTCCGACGAGCCGCTCGTCTCGGTGGACTTCAGAGGGAACACCAATTCATCGATCGTCGATTCGGCTTACACGATGATGGTGGGCGCGAACTTCGTCAAGGTCCTATCCTGGTACGACAATGAGTGGGGCTACGCCAACAGGGTCGTAGACCTGTTGGACCTGATGGCATCGAAGGAGTAGGCTCCGACACAGTACCCAGTGCATTCACATGCAATGGGACTTTGAACTCGCGGCCGGCATCCTCATCCTGCTCTATGCCACAGTCGTAACCCGGCAGGTTCTCACCAGGGGTCCGTCCCTCTCGATCCTCTTCCTGGTAGCAGGAGGGGCGATGGTCCTGTTCGGTGTCATCAGTCCGCAGGTGGCCCTCGGTTCGATCAACTTCACGATCATCGCATTCCTCTTCGCGATGTTCATTTTTGCGGTAGGCCTGGACAGGGCAGGAGTACTGGCGCACCTGGCCAGCTGGTTGGTTTCCCGCGGGCGGAACATTGAGACCGTCCCGTTCTATCTCTTCGTTGGCATAGGACTCGTCTCTGCCATCGTTGTGAACGATGCCCTGGTGCTTCTTGGAGTGCCATTGATACTTGCGCTTTCGAAGCGCATTGGAACCCCGCCCGTTCCCTTGCTCCTCACGATGGCCTTCGCTGTGACGGTCGGTAGCGTGATGACCCCGATAGGGAATCCACAAAACACCCTTGTCGCCCTGTCGAGCGGAATCTCCTTCCCATTTGCCACTTTTGGGGAGTATCTGGTGATTCCTACCATTGTGAATCTAATCATAGGTGGGTGGCTGATGATGAAGTGGTTCGGCCCCAAGCTGAAGTCCGATGCTGCCAAGAGGCTGGGCGATGTCGAGCGCAAACCCGTCCATCTCTTCCCATTTGAGCCGAAAGAGGGGTGGGCCCGGTGGATCCGGCTCAATCCATCGGTCCTGATCTTCCCAGCGACCCTGGGAGTCATGGTAGTGAGCGATGTTGGCGCAGCCTTGGGCCGCCTCCCTGACTACCCTATCTGGGCCATCTCCCTTGTTGGAGCACTCCTTCTACTCCTCGTCCAACCCTCGAGCAAGGAACTTCTCAATGGGGTCGACTGGAACACGCTACTGCTATTCGTGGGACTGTTCGTGGTCATGGGAGGGGTCGCAGCGGCCGGGCTCTTCAGTTCCATGGGTAGCATCTTTCCGATACCCCCTGCCTCTCATGCCGGCTCCCAGCCTGTTGCCATTGGGACAGTGATGGTATCCAGCCTCTTTGGCAGCCAGTTATTGTCGAACGTTCCATGGGCAGCTCTCAGCATCCCTCTCCTATCCGGGCTCGGATACGGGGTGGCCACCCCACGAGTCTGGATGGCCCTCGCTGCGGGATGCACGCTTGCCGGGAACGTGACTCTCTTGGGCGCAGCGAGCAATCTCATCGTTGTGAACCGGGCGGAGAAAGAAGGGGTACGGATAGGATTCGTTGATTTCCTGAAGTATGGACTGCCGCTGACCGTCGTGATGTTTGGGGTAGTCTTCGGCTGTCTGCTCGTAGGGATATAGGTCTCGTTCGAGCCTGAGCGTTGCAACCCAGTCCCTGTTGTTAGGGAGATGCCCCGATTCGTTATATGCCCGGAAATGCTTGCCGGACTCGAGGCTCTCTCTCGATGTTCGCACCCAGTCAAAATCACAGGGAGAGTCCGCTGGTGGACTTGTGGTCGAGACCGGAGCTCATGAAGGTCTATCAGAAGGGAAACCCGGTGTGCCTTAATGTTGAGATAGACAAGAGGTGCGCTGGTGGATGCACGTATTGCTACGCGAGTTCCAGTGATTCAAGCAAATTGCAATCTGACAACCTCCCATTCGAGAAGTTCAATGAGGTCTTGTCAAAGATGAAGGCGAAGTTCGGGACCAAGGCCGTTTACCTCTATGGCGGCGACCAACTTCTCCATCCCGACTGCAAGAGCATGGTCTTCTCGGCGATCGATATGGGATTTCACGTAATCATGCCCCTCGCGGGCTTGATATCGCGCACTAACGCCGGCTGGCTGACAGAAGCTCATCAAACCGCCAAGGCCCGCGACCAGGAATTCATCGTTGGCATTCACATTGACACCTTGGACCAGAATGTGTACAATCAGGTCAACAACTCACCAGGAACTCTTCAGGCGAAGATCGATGGGTATCGCTGTCTCCTCGACACGGGATTCCCTCCTTCGCACATCTATGGATGCCCCACCCTCACAAATCAATCTGCACCGACCATCATCAACTTGATGAACTGGTTCTATGGCCAAGGTGCAAGACATGTCGTAATTGCTCCGTTCCGACCAGTCGGATTCGGCAAGAAGGAGGGGGCTAGATGGGAGCCGTCACTCTCTCAGATACGGGAGGCTTTCCAGTATCGCGCCAAGGTTGAGGGGAACCATCTGCTCTCAGTGGGAAGCACTGACGGGCGATACGCTTGTCAGTCCCACATTGCCATTACCGCGAATGGGGACGTGATACCCTGCCTGCTCCTTGCAGATATGCCTTCGGGCAATGTCTTTCAGGAAGATGTCGTGAGTATCGTCAAACGAGGAAAGGAACAGCTCCTGTTGAAAATGCCAGTCAAGGGTCCGTGCGCAAGGTGCGTTTCCCGTTTCACTTGCTGCGGGTGCCGCGCGAACGCCCACATTTACCTGGGGGACATCACCGCTTCGGACCCAAAGTGCTTTTTCAATCCTGAAGCCCCGGAGAGATGCCTGTAGACCATACGATTGGTGTCTTCTGTGAACGATCTTCTGTTCCTTGCTTACATCGGCACGATCGTGGTCTTTGCGATCAGTGTGGTCCTGGTCGCGGTTAGAGGAAACGTTCTTTTCCCTCGCAATCAGCTCCGGTTCCTCCTGGCGTATTTCGGGTCGTGGGGGGTTGCCATTGGTGTCTTGTTAGCCTCAGAATGGAACTCTCCGTACAATGCCAATTTCCACCTCGACCCTTTCTGGTTCCTGATCTACATTGGGCTCATTGGATGCGCAATGTTTGTGGCCTTTCTGCTGGTGATTGAAATGCACTACAGACATGTTCCCAACCTACCCTGGATTGGAGGAGCGGTGTTTGTTGTGATCCTGGCAGGTCTCTCCCTCAGTGCGTTCACGCTTTCGAATTCATCTGCAACTGCATACCCCTGGGGATTCTATTTGGCAGGAGAATGTGCAATGGGTTTGGGCGTTGCAGCTTTCATGTTGCTTGCCACGAAGAGCTTCCAGGATTCTGCGAATTCCGGACAAATATCCGGCGAGCAGCAGTTAGGGTTTCTCACAATTGGTATAATGGCGCTGTTGATGGTCATTGGGCTGATCATCTATGCACTGGTCTTCCCTTTCATGGATTTCTCTGCTCCGTTCAACCCTTCCCTGACCGTCTGGTGGCTCTATTGGGTTGGAGGTGCGTCCATAGCAATGCTGGTCGTCATTCAGAGAACCTATGAGATGGTCATCCACCGCTAACTGCAAGGGAAGGGCAGTGGGACCTCTCGCAGTACCCTAGTGGATAGAGATTGGTGCCGGGGCGGGCTCAGATGAAGATTGACTGCGTTTGGCTCTCAATCCCAGCCCCTTCTGTTGCGGATGGTGGGCAAACTTGTTGTGCCTGTGAGAGCCCAGAACCTCCTCGCCGAACAATACTACTGCCCCCCCAACCAGAACGATAATGGCAGCTAGCCAGAAAGTGTACTGGAAGGCTATCAATTTCGGAAGGGTTACCCCGTAGTAGACAATAACGTAGGCCGCAAGTATCGAGCCGACGATAGGGGTGCCCACGCTTCCGCCCAGGTTGCGGAACACATTGTTCATGGCCGTGGCCTGTCCCATGTCCTTTGGATCAACGGTAAGGATGAGCATGTTGATTATTGATGCATTGAGGAGAGCGAGTCCTGCTCCGGCCGCTACCTCGTATACGAGAATCTGGTCTAGCGTTGTCGCCCAAGATAGCAACATGAACCCGAAGCTCGTGAGAATCGCCCCCCCTAGCGCAAGAGGCTTGACTCCGACTTGGGAAACAACGATGCTAGCTACGATAGATACGCCCATCATCGATAGAGCAAGCGGGACGATGTCGATACCGGCCTGGAGTATGTCCAGGTTGAAGCCGCCGGATATGAGGGGATACTCGAACCTGTAGATGAGCGCGAACATGGCCATGAACATGCCCAGGCCGGTCACGGTAAGGACAACATTGGTCACCACCACGTTCCTCTCCTCTAGGAGCTTAGGGTCGACAATGGGCTCACCCCCTCGCGCCTTCCACCGGCTCTCCCATAGAGCAAAGGGAACCAGCAACAGGAGGCCTGCCCCCAGGAATCCCAAAGTTAGGGATGAGGTCCAACCCCACATCTGTCCCTCCGAGAGTGCGGCTACAATCCCTGCGAGGGATCCTCCGAGCAACGCCGCGCCCCCATAGTCCACATGAGTGTCAGGTCGGCGGTATGTAGACTCTCGTATCACGATGAACACGGCGACCGTCAACAGAAGAACGAAAGGTATGGCCGTGTGATAGGTTACGCGCCATCCCCAAGTCTGGGACACCCAGGAGCCAAGGGGGAGACTGACCGCGAATCCGATGCCGAACACCGCACTTAGAAGACCTTGCGCGCGGGGGACTAGCTCCCTGGGGAACTCCTCCCTGACAAGGGACATGCCGAGCGGCATTATGGTCAGCCCGATCCCTTGAACCGTACGAGCTGCGACCATGAAACCGAAGTTGGGCGAAAACCCTGTTGCCGAGACCGCGGCAGCGTAGGCGACCATGACATACATCATCACCTTGCGCTTCCCGTAGATGTCCCCCAGCTTCCCTACTACAGGGCTCAGGGCGACTCCCGAGATTGCGTAGGCGGAAAGGATAAGACTTACCTGGGCAGTGTCGACGTTGAAATCGCGTTGAATGCTAGGGAGGGACGGCAAGAGCATCCCTTCGATGTATAGGACAATCGCCACGATTCCGGCGAGGACCAGCATCACCGAGTAGGAGTATCTCCTGTTGTAGGTCTCCATGGTCTTCGGGACGGGCGATGTTGAATGTGCTGGGGCAGGAGAGACCGCACTAGGTAGACGTATCTCTTCCGTCATCGCCATGCCACCCCCAAAAAAACTAATCTAGGTGAATTCTTCGTGTTCGAACATGAACAACCCGATCACTGCAGTGATGACGAAATATCCCAGCATGATCAATATGCCCTCAAGATAGGTCGGGTTGTACGTCGTGAACGTCCCCCCACCACGACCAGGTATTATGGTTGTGACCACGTGAGGTGGAAGTGTTGACAGGAACGGGTAAGAGACGATGCCCTGGGCATAAGAGATGATGAACCATGGCTCTACCTTCACAAGGTCGGCTATCACTGCCTGAAGCAGGGTAAAACCGAAAATGAAGAGCACCGCGACGACGAGTGTTGCATATGTGCTGGTCTTGAAGAGACTACTAAAGAGGAAGGTCGCTCCCAGAAGGGCAAGAAGATATACAAACGCCAGGAGGAAAGACTCGGCAAAGACATACGATATGTCGCTCGCCCCGAAGTAGTAGACTCCGTTTCCGATGACGATCAGCGCAAAAAACACCACTGCAATGAGGGCCGCTGCAAGGGCTGCGATGTACTTCCCGACGTAGATGGCTGAACGCCTTATGGGCAGGCTCATGAGGAAATACCCGGTCTTGTTCTGGAACTCCCCAGCGAGGGCATCGCCACCAAATATGACACCGGCAAAGACGATCACTATTCCTACGCCACCGCCCCAGATCGAGGAGTAGAAAGTGGGTGCGTCGACCATCAAGGCAACAGGGCGGTAGTATCCGACAATCGCCGTCAGGATGGCACCAAGACAAGCCACGATGCCTAGCATGAGCAGGAACCTCCTCGAGCGCAGGTAATCACGGAACTGGAACCGCGTAAGCTTGAGCACCTGTTCCCAAGTTCTCGGAACAGTTCCCATCGTGCCGCTGCCCTCTGGACCGGACGCAACAACTCCTTCCTTGTCGTTGTCCGCCATGTTGATCAGTCCCCCCTCTCGATCTGTGACATGTAAATCTCCTCAAGCGAGTTCCGCGCCTCGTGGAAGCTCGAAACACCAAGACGCATTCCGACCAGCTCCTCCAGCATTCTCGACTGGGCTTCTCCATCCTCCTTGATGCTCAGCAACAATCGGTTGGGGTCCAGCCGCTCGCATTTCACCACACCTTGCATCCGAGCGATGCGGTTGTTAACGTCAACATCGCTCACCGGCCTGGAAAAAATAACCTCGATAGGTGACGCGCCTTCCGAGAAACGCGACTTCACAGCTTCGAGAGTGTCGTAGAAGAGGAGCTTTCCCTTGTTGAGCAAGGCAACCTCGTCACAGACGTCAACAACTTCGCTCAAGATGTGACTGCTCATGAAGATGAGCCGGTTGTTTCTCTTCAAACCTCGGATGATAGATCGGACCTCGGCCATGCCCCTTGGATCCAACCCTGTGCTTGGTTCGTCAAGAAGCAAGATCTCGGGGTCGCTGAGAAGCGAGGCAGCGATATTGACCCGCTGCTTCATTCCCTTGGAGAACCTTCCCGTCTTGTGGTCTATCCAGTCGGAGATCTTCACTTCCTCCAAGACTACCTTGGTGCGCTCACGAATTTCTGACTCTGTCATCCCCCTCAGGTTGCCCACCATTTCCAGGGCCTCGCGCGGGGTCAGCGACGGATAGATCTCTGGGTTCTCTATCAGTGCACCGGCTCGAGAGAGAGCCGATTTTCGTTCGTTCTGGACCGAAATACCATTGAGTAAGGCATCGCCCTTAGTAGCGAATATCATACCCGTCAGGAGCTTCAATGTAGTTGTCTTCCCTGCGCCATTCGGGCCGAGGAACCCCACGCACTTGGCCCCATTGATCTTCATGTCCAGATCGTCAAGGGCCGTGAAATCCCCAAACTTCTTCGTAAGGTGCACAGTCTGAATAGATATGTCGCTCATTGCTCACCTACCCGCAGTATACCCACTCCTCTGCGTGCATTTGAATAATCCTCAAGCTGAATTATGCTTGAAATCAAGGTTTGGGTTTCCATGAACATGAACCTCGTTGCAACGTATGAGTGATGATACCTCAATAAGCTCTTCCCCTAGGCCTTTGGCATCTGACACGAGACAGCCTGCCAACCGCTCCTTGCGCTTACATCTTTCCGACTTTCCTTTTGATGACCACCGTATGTGGAGTTTCTGCAACGAAGAGCCGTTCTCAATCTACGGGACGAACCTGATGAGGTCTACCCGACCTTCTAGCCTTTGCGACTGAGAACTGGCCTCTCAAGGCCATTTGCCGGCGTTTGTGGTGGTAGGCCAGCGCGAACCTGTGAGCTTCATCTCTCACGTGCCGGAGCAGAAGCATCGGAGGTGAGTTCTTGTCTAGCCTCAGAGGAGCGTTCTTTCCCGGCTGGAACACTTCCTCCTCTCGCTTGGCCAAGCCTATCATGGGCAACGCATCCAGACCGAGACGTTTCGTCGCCTCCAGTGCCGCAGCCACCTGGCCTGCGCCACCGTCAATAAGCAGAAGATCTGGCAGGTTCTTGCCCTCGTCCTTGAGCCTCCTGAGACGGCGCCCAACGACCTCGCGTACCATCGCGAAGTCGTCCATGCCGCGCACTCCCTTTATCCTGAACTTCCGATACTCCGACTTTGCCGGTTCGCCACCCTCGAAGACAACCAGTGATCCCACGGCATTCACACCTTGCAAGATGGAGATATCCACTCCCTCGATCCGGTAAGGAGCTCTTGGCAGGGAAAGAAGTTTCTTCAGTTCCTCCAGGACCGGGTTCGGACCTTCGGTTCCTTTAGCTCTGACCCCGCCAGAGACGAGCCGCGCTTTGGCTGCCGACTCTGCAAGGCCCAGAAGTGAACGCGGACGACCGGACATGGCAACTCGAGACTCTACCCCCTCCTCTCTAAGCCAGGCAATCGTCTCGTCCAGAGGAGGCTCCTTTCCTTCCGACTCGGTCACGGCCTTAGCGACGACCGGAGGAAAGTAAACGACAGGAGGAAGTTCGTTCGAGTTCATGTAGTGCTGCAGGAGGAACTCAGAGATTATCTCCTCGAGAGAGGCCGGCACCCCCTCTGGCGCCTGAAGGAGGTTGGATTCTGCCCCCACCACTTCACCATTCCTGACTTTCACTACCCCCACTGCAACATTGGATGAGCCTGCCTCCTCTGAGGTGGCGACCGCCACCACGTCCATCGTCTCTCCACCCACCATGATTACCCTCTGCCTGTCCTTCAGGGTCTCGAGGGCGCCCAACGCATCGCGCAGGATGGCAGCTCGTTCGAATTCCTGACGGGAAGAGGCCTTCCTCATCTCGCCCTCGACCCACGGGACCACCTCGCCAGCCTTGCCTCGGAGCACCTTGAGAGCGTTCTCCACTCGCTCGCGGTAATGCTCCTCGTCGATGCGGGCAATGCAAGGCGCTGAACAGGTGCCCATGTAGTAGTAGAGACATGCTCTCTTGGGGAGGACTCGGCAGCGGCGGAGGAGGAACGCCTCTGCCAGGACCTTGACGAGGCTCCGCGCCTCTCTTGCGTTCGTATAGGGCCCAAAGAGTACCTGCCCCTTCTGCTTGCGGGGACGTCGAACCATTGAGACTCGCGGGAACTTGTCCCCAAGCGTCATGGACACGTATGGGTAGGACTTGTCATCCTTCAGCAGAACGTTGTAGCGCGGCTGATACTCCCGGACGAGGCTAGCTTCCAGGAGAAGCGCCTCCCGCTCGTTCTTGGTTGGTAGGAACTCCACGCTAGCGTAGTTCGAGGTCAGCAGAGCATCCTTCTCGGTCCTCACATGAAGGTGATCGAGAACGCGCCTCTTCAGGTCCCGGGACTTTCCCACATACAGGACATCCCCTTTGGGCCCACGGAACAAGTACACGCCGGGTGTTGCAGGTGCGGGGAAGGATCCTTCAGCAAAATCCATTACACATTATGTATTGCTCTAACGCTTGAAGATTGCGCCCCTTCCGCATTCACAATGACAACCGGTTAGTCGTCGAGGTCGCAAAGCACGGGGATTTAAGGTCCGTACCCATATCCCAAATAGGGATGGTGAGCGGCTTTGATGGCTCTCAACACTGAGACCTCTGCATCCATGGACTTCACCAACCCCCTCACGGGGCTTGGTGAGACCGAGAAGCGGGTGCTCTCGTATGCCGCAGCCATGGGCAAGGAATTCGACTTCTCCGTTCTGGAAACCGCCACTGAGATGGACGAGGAACAGTTGGCCGAGATGCTGGAAAAGTTGGTCCATCGTGGAATCCTGAAGGAACTCAACTGGGGTGACTCCTATTCCTTTGTCCAAGTGGTGACGCTCGCGCTGGCCTACCGCGACATATCATCGAGCAGGCTGAGGTTGATACACAAGAAGATCGCGGAGGCCTCAGAGAAACTTCATCCGGACCCGACCCCGGATCTCATCCCCGAGATGGGTCGCCATTTCCACTTGGGGGGGGTCCATGAGAAGTCACTCCTCTACAACCGCTATGCCGCGATGCTTGCGAAGGACGCATTTTCCCCGGATGTAGCGATACACTACCTCGAACGGGCTCGGGAAGACATCGCGGCTCTCCCAGGTGACCACAGATTGGAGGAGGCGGACATTCTGAAGGATATCGGTGAGCAGTTCAGTGCGTTGGGAGATGACTCTCGGGCGGACGAGTTCTATGGGGAGAGCCTGAAGAAGCTGCCCGAAGAAGAGGTGACGATGCGCGCCTTGCTCCTCCTGGCGAGGGCAGGTGGTGCCCGTGAGATGGACAACATGGGGTTATCGCACCAGTACTGCGACCAGGCGATACAGCTGCTGGAGAAGGTGAGGCACAGGAAAGGTCTTGCCCTGGCCCATCAGTCTCTCGGCCGGGTAGCCTTCAAGGAAGGGCAATTCGAATTGGGGAGGAAGGAGATGGGTGCGGCGTTAGAACTGCTGGACCCTGAGAAGGACGCGAAGGACTGTGCCCGCTGCTACATCGACCTTGGCAATGTGCATTCCATGTCCGCCGAACCTGCGGAACAGGCCAGGACCCTCAAGTACTACCGAAAGGCCATCCAGCTCCTGGAACCCCTTCACGACTACTATGAGCTCAGCAGGGCCCACAACAATCTGTCTGTCGACATAGGACTCTCCAATCCTCGCGAGGCTCTAGACGAACTCGCGAAGGCACGGCACTACGCTGAGAAGAGCGGTGACAAGCGGTTCATGGGCTGGGTCCTGTTCAACACTGTGTATCTTCTTCTTCCCCTTGGAGAGGAAGCGGAAGCCGCCCGAAACTGCGCCGAGGCTCGCCGAATACTCTCGAAATATTGCGATCCATCGGGCATGCAGCAGGTCACCTTGAGCGAGGGCATGCTCGCCCAGCACCGAAAATCCTTCGAGGATGCTGAGAAGGCTTACCTCGACGCTTTGAAGATGTCGGAGAACCTTGGCTATCCCCCCGTTGTGGTCGAGGCCCTCATGTATCTGGCCACGATGTATGCCGATTGGGGAAAGAACTCCGAGGCGATCAAGGCTGTTTCCCGCATAAGAGAGATAGGTGAAGACAATCTCATGCCCATGACCATTCCCTCTTACCAGGACCTCAAGAAGCGGTTGGGCGTAGAACAAGTTCCCTGAAGATTTGCTCAGGGTTCGAGCTCACTTCGATGATGAATCAGATACGATGGAGGGGAGAGTGCGTTGCCCAACTCGCATCGTGTTCCCGGGCGTGTTGGCGCGTGAGCTGTGAGCGGACCTGACGGGAACTCCTTCTCGCAGGTGCGGTAGGAGGAACTGCGCAGTGTAGGATGCGGGGTTCTTTGACAATTCCTCGGGAGTACCCTCCGCTACGAGCTCTCCCCCTTTCTCCCCTCCCTCTGGCCCCAGATCGATGATGTAATCGGCCGACTTCAGCACATCCATATTGTGCTCTATGACCACGACAGTGTTCCCTCCCGCCCGGAGGCGGAAGAGCACTTCCAGAAGTCTCTTCACATCCTCGAAGTGCAATCCGGTGGTTGGTTCGTCGAGGAGGTATAGGGTGCGCCCGGTCTGAACCTTGGCAAGCTCGTAGGCGATCTTGATCCGCTGAGCTTCTCCTCCCGAGAGCGTCGTGGCGCTCTGACCGAGTTCGATGTATCCGAGCCCCACCTCGGAAAGGAGCTTCAGCCGGTTCGCGATTCGAGGATGAGCTGAGAAGAAGTTTAGTGCCTCCTCCACGGTCATCTTCAGCACATCGGCGATACTCTTTCCCTTGTAGAGAATCTCAAGGGTCTCCTGGTTGAATCGTTTTCCCTTGCACGACTCGCAGGCGACATAGACATCGGGCAGGAAATGCATCTCGTACCTCAGGACTCCATCTCCCTCGCATGCGTCGCAACGTCCTCCTGGGACGTTAAACGAGAACCTGCCCGGCTTGTACCCTCGAGCGCGGGCCTCAGGCAGCATGCAGAACAGCTCTCGCACGGGAGTCAGGATCCCAGTATAGGTTGCAGGGTTTGAGCGAGGTGTCCTCCCGATAGGAGATTGGTCAATGAACAACACTCGGTCCAGTTCGTCCACCCCGTTGATGAAATCGTGCTTTCCGGGCGGGGACTTTCCAGACCCGAAATGCCGTCTCAGAGCCTTGTAGATGATCTCCTCCACCAGCGTGCTCTTTCCGCTCCCAGAGACTCCGCTTATGCAAGTGAACGTTCCAAGAGGAATGCGCACGGTCAGGTCTTTCAGGTTGTTCTCTTTGGCTCCATGAACCTCTATCCACTTCCCAGTCCCCTTCTCCCTGGAAGAAGGAAGTGGTATCGACCGGCGACCCGAAAGGTATTCGCCAGTGAGGGAGTCCTTGGCATCTCCGATCTCCTCTGGAGGGCCACTGAAGAGGACGTTCCCACCATGAACACCCGCCCCGGGGCCCATGTCCACGATCCAATCGGCCGTGCGCATCGTGGCTTCATCGTGCTCCACGACCAGAACTGTGTTCCCGAGGTCCCTGAGCTTCTTCAATGTGGCCAGCAATCGGGCGTGATCTCTGGCATGCAGCCCGATGGATGGTTCGTCCAGGATGTAGAGAACTCCAACGAGGCCACTTCCGATCTGCGTCGCTAATGCGATCCTCTCAGCCTCCCCTCCAGAGAGGGTGCGGCTTGCTCGATCAAGGGTGATGTAACCCAGGCCGACACTGTCCAGGAAACCGAGCCTTGCAAGTATCTCTTTGATGACGCGACCCACGATCGCATTCTCGTGTTGGTTCAGATCCAGCTGACCAAAGAACCGGAGAGCCTCCTCCACTGACATCTCGCCGTAGTCGGAAATAGTCTTTCCGTGAACCGTAACTGCCAGGGCCCCTGGCTTGAGGCGCTTTCCCTTGCACGATGGGCAGGTAGTGAATGTCATCACACCCATGTAGTATTCCTTGGCCCCCTCGCTCTTGGTATCCTTCCAGCGTCGCTCCACGGCACCGACCAGGCCTTCTCGCCTCCATCCGCCATCCCACCAGTGCCAGTTCCTTGCCCGACCGTCCTGTGGTCTCCAACCATGCATCAGTGCGTCCCAGCCCTTGTCTGAGAGTTCTGACACGGGCTTCTCCGGGTCGTAGCCGAAGGCATCACCGAACCGCCTCAGTTCGTCCAGGCCTGGTGTGAGGCCCCAGACCGTAATCGCCCTCGTGAGTGGCTTTGCCTTGTTGGGAATGATGAGGTCAGGGTCGGCATGCAGCGTGGCTCCTATCCCAGAGCACTCCGGGCACGCACCGTACGGATTGTTGAAGGAGAATGTCCGCGGTTCTAGCTCCCCCATGGAGAAACCGCATTCGGGGCACGATTGGGATGCTGAGTAAGGTGTCCGCGCCCCGTCTGGCGAACGGAAGATCACCATTCCGCCAGAGAGCTTCTGGCAAAGCTCGACACCTTCCGCCAGCCTTTCCCTCTCGGATTCTGAGACGGCAATAGTGTCGACCACTACGTCCACTGAGTGCTTCTTCGTCTTCTCCAAATTGATGTTGGTGCCAGGCCACTTTACCTCCACACCATCGACAACTATACGCGTGTAACCCTCCTTCTTGAGCCGTTCAAGGACGTCCTTGTGCTCCCCTTTCTTCTCCTTGACCATTGGTGCCAGCAGGTCCATCCGTTTCCCATCGAAGTTCTGCAAGATGGAGTTCAAGATGGCATCGAGTCCCTGCGCGGAGATCTCGACCTTGTGAGTAGGACAGTGGGGAATACCAATCCTAGCGAAGAGTAGTCGCAGGTAATCGTTAGTCTCAGTGGTTGTGCCCACTGTGGAGCGAGGATTCTGGCTGCCGCTTCGCTGCTCGATCGCAATAGCTGGAGAAAGACCCTCGATGAAATCCACGTCGGGTTTGTCCATCTGTCCAAGGAACTGCCGGGCGTAGGCCGAGAGGCTCTCGATGTAGCGCCGCTGACCCTCAGCGTAAAGAGTGTCGAAGGCAAGGGAACTCTTGCCGGAGCCGCTGACCCCAGTTATCACGATGAGCCTGTTGCGCGGAAGCTCCAGAGTGATGTTCTTCAGGTTGTGCTGCCTGGCACCCCTGATCAGGATCCCCTTCTCTGTCATCAAGCACTTACGGGAAGAGTTGCCCCACCGTTTCTACGAGTCGCTTCATCACGTGTTCCTGAATTCTACGACCAAGCTCTTCCGAAGCACTTGTGGTGTCACCCATGACGCTCTCAGCCCATTCCTCTGGCTTTGGCTCCGAGACAGAATAGCGGTTCCCCTTGTACTGCACGATTGGTCTCTGAGGACCGACCAGCTCGGGAGCGAGGGCCATCACACGGGAGGTCTCCAGGAGTCCTCCGTGGCCATCCGTAGCGGGTGAATCCTTGCCCCTGAGCTCGTAGACGAAATCGTAGTCGCATAGAACCGCGACCTTGAGATCCTTGTGGCCTGAAACCACCTTCCCGGCCCCGTCGCGAAGGGCGGCCATGTGTGCACCGGTCCCGTGACCGGACAGCACGAGCATCATTCTGAATCCCAGCCGGTAGAACTCCTCCAGGACATCCTCAGTCAAGGCTGAGAGCGTGGAAAGGCGAATAGAGATAGTGCCAGGAAACGTGCTGGTGCCAGGACATACCCCATAGACGATTGATGGGGCCACGAGTGCGTTCACCTTCGGAGCCAACTCCTTTGCGGCGGCCTCAGCCTGCAAGAGGTCGGTCTTCAACGGAAGGTGTGGGCCGTGGGATTCTATCGAGCCCACAGGAATGATGAGGAGGCCTTTCCTTTCCTTCTCGATCGTACGCGAATCCATCTCCTCGATGAGGCGACTCTTAGTCGACATAGAAAGTAGAAGGCAATGATGCGTTCTTTAGGATTTCGCAGTACGAACACGCTTGACCATTGCTTGTGGGAGCGCTAGTCGGGGTCACCCATTGTTTTATTCCCCCTCTGCCCCACAGTTGTAGGACCATCGTTGACTAGGACTTATATAACTCACTGCACGTTATGGTATATTGATATGATAGATGGGGGCACGCCGCGTGATGGGTTATCCTGGAATTTCGCGAATTGCAATCGGATACTTGACAGGAATGAGCTCGTTTCGGTATTAGCAGTAGCTCTGACAATTGTGATGGTCGTGTCACCCTCGGCTACACTAACAAGCGCTACACTTTGGAATAACCTCTCGACCAACTCTTCTCCTACGAGTGTCAACCAGGATTCAAGTCAGAACATCGTCGCTTCGAGTGGAAGGGGACTGGGGCCAGTTTCCAGCACAACGGGAGGTCCCAAGACGTCGGATGGGCCCGTCGTTGGTCCCGAATCCACATCGTCTGCAGCCCAATCTTCGCGAGAGCCATCGTCATCTGGATTGGCACCCCCGACCTTCATTCCATCGGGGTCCAGTTCTCTTGCGGCTTCAGACAAATCTGCATCGATTTCCTTGACTGGTTCTCCCCGCCTAGGAAACGGGATGAAGAATGACTCCACACTTGGCGAGGGTGAGAATTGGAATGTAAACACGAGTTCAGTCCAGACTGATTCTTCGGGTCCAACCGGTAACGCTTACCAGTTGCAGCAGTCAGGTTTGGGGTTACCCTATGGCGAACGTATGACGGGTGAACCTGCATTGAGGATCGCGAATTCCCATGCTGATGGTCCAACCGGAATCACTCCACTGGGACTGTCGACCGCAACGATGCTAGGAACGTATAGCGCCTACTACATCAATGAGAATCCTATAGTTAAAGATGATGAGTATGGCAATGTTTTCGCGATATGGGAGGAGTGTGGAGGCTCCTGCACTGGAGGCCAAACTGGAAACTATGAGTATGCGGTCTACGCCGACGTCTATTGCCAGCAAGCCTCAGGAACCTATTGCACGGGGAAGGCGACGACGCAATGGGAGGGAGCAACGGAGCTAAGTACGACTAGCTACGACTTAGGCCCTTACACGTGCATGAACGGACACACAGCTGGTTGCTACTATGGAGATGCCGATATTGATCTCGCGGTTACCCAAACCGGAGAGCCCTGTGTTTCGTATGCGCAACAGGCAACTGGAGCGTTTTACATTGATTGCTATCTTTCAGGAGCATGGACAGGGGACAATGCCGTATGGCTTACGAACTACTACCTCCTTTGGCCGGCCATCGCCTGGGACAGCGGAGGCAGTCTAGACGTAGCATGGTGGTATAGTAACTACTACGTATCGACAAACTGGTACCTGAACCTCACGAAGTTCACTATCACATCCTCGTTCTCTGGCTGGAGTCACACACTAGAAGCAGACCCATTGTATTCCACTTTGGGGTACTACAGCACCACCTATTTGGACACACCGTACCTGGACTTGGCTTGCGAGACTTCCGGGTCCGAGTGTTCGGTGTTCACAACGGGGGCAACTTCGGCAACTGTCTGGGCCATCGAGGTGTACAGCTCCTCGGCAGACTTTGCTTCAGGCAATTCTGGCCCGTACACTGTGCAGTCGGTCACTTGGGCCACAGGTGACTGGAACAGCGGGCAGGGCGCCAGCATGCAAATTGGTCCGGGAACAGCCGCTTACTCGACCACTAGCGCCAATGGCGCCCTGGTCTTCCAGTATGTCAGTACACCAAGCACCACCCCTAGCTACACTATCGAATATGCCTATTCATCGAACGGCTGGACCTCGGCGGGCTCAGTCGGGGCAGTTCCATCCGCCGTAGCAGCCAGTGGTCTCGGATCACCTACCGTGACCATCGAGGGGGCCTCTGCTCCATTTATCACGTGGTGCAGCGGTAGCACAAAGTATGCGTATGTTGCTGGAGCAAACTATCAGAATCCGACTGCGGGCGAGTGGGCAGACTATACATTGACTACCACCGGGGAGGGCACCGATCTTTGGTGCGCTGGCGCCGCCGTGACCTCCAACAGTGCCTTGGGAAACAGTATTCCGTGGCGTGCCGACACTGTTTACGCCACGTCGGCCGACGCGTACTACGCCTATTTCGAAGGGCCTACCATCACCGCTCCGACATCTACATTGACCTCAATGGACGCCTACCAATCGACTACCATCGCAACTACGGACTACGCAGCTATAGCTTCTGGGTTTGGGATTAGCTCGACGTATACTTGGGCAAACCTTCCCCCGGGCTGCCCGAGCACAAGCATTTCGTTCTCGTGTACTCCCACGAGTCCACCGTCTAATCCTACCGCGTACGGTGTCACGGTGTATGCCACGGACTTGGGGGGCTTCACATCGCCGACCATGGACTCGCTGACGATCACCTTGTACATTGATCCTACGGTCTCTGGGATAAGTCCGAGCAAGGCATCGGGAGGTATCGATGCATATCAAACGGTTACCTGGACCCCGACCTACTCCTCCACGGGATCAGGCATCACCACTTACACGTGGTCCCAATCCTCGGGATCGTTTGGTTGTTCCCCCCTCACCGGGTCCACTGTCACCTGCACTCCTACGGCAGGTGGCAGCTACACTGTGGGTCTGATACTCGAGGATTCCAACGGTTGCTACTCGGGGGGCTCGAGCACCTGTGCCGGCCCCGGCACTGCGTTCTCATCTGCCTCATTCACTGTCTATTCGGACCCGGTCGTTTCCGGATTCTCAGCCAGTCCTACCTCCGGGGGCATTGACGTAAGTCAGAGCACGACCTGGACCCCGACCTACTCCTCCACGGGATCAGGGATTACAACCTTCACGTGGACCGAGTCTTCGGTATCGTTCGGTTGCGCCGACTCGGGGGCAACCAATGCCTGCACTCCTACGGCAGCAGGCTCGTTCACTGTGTCCCTCATAGTGGAAGATTCAAACAGTTGTTATTCGGGCACAGCGGGTTCCTGTTCAAGCCCCGGCACTAAGGTAACGTCCAGTTCCTTTACCGTATACACAGACCCATCGTTTAGCAGCCTAAGTCCGTCCATCGCCTCGGGAAGCATTGAGGCAGGGCAGTCAGTCACGTTCACCGCCACTCCTACCGGTGGTACCGGCACCTACCAGGACTGGTCCTGGACCTCGCTACCCTCTGGCTGCTCCAGCTCTTCGACTGGCACAGAGACTTGCACTCCCTCGATGGGCGGCGTCTACACGATCACTGTTCAGAATGAGGACACCAACAACTACGGCCCTGTTTCGACCTCTATCTCTGGCTACATCGTGATGCCAGCAGGCTCCGAGATTCCCTCTGTCCGGTCAGCAATGATGCCTGCCTCCCCTGCTGAGGTGGGCCAAGCCGTTGCCTTCAATACGACAGCAACTGGCGGTACGGGTGTTTATGAATTATATTCATGGAGCGAGTCCAATATCGACCTGGGCTGCGTGCTCGCGAACTCGCCAATCATCTCGTGTTCGCCTGTGATGTCAGGAACCTACACCGTTTCGATAAACGTCACCGACAGCGACGGCCGTGTCTCGCACACGGAAACCTCGAGCGGATTCACTGTGAACGCTCCCCTGGCCGCTGGGACCGTTTCCACCTCATCGGCAACTATCGATAGCGGACAGTCCATCACCTTGAGCGCTGGAAGCCCCTCTGAAGGAACTCCAACCTACACCTTCCAGTGGCTGTCGGGGTCTTTCGCCACGTGTTCGGACGACATTTTGGTTTCCGGACAGACCACAACGACATACTCGCCATCTCCAACGACGAGCACTTACTATTGTGTTGAGTACGGCGATAGCAGTTCCGGGACGCCCGCCGCAGTAGCCTACTCGAACACCGAGCTGGTTACAGTATATCCCACGCTGACGGCCAATTCCATCACTATGTCATTCCCAACTATCGACTATGGACAGTCGATCACTCTGACCTCTAACCCGGCGGGAGGAACATCGACCTACTTCTATCAGTGGTACTCTTCCTCCTCCAATAGCGGTCCGTGCACTTCAGGAACGGTTGGAGGCACCACTCCCACTAATTCCGTTTCGCCCTCGACAAGCACATACTACTGCTATTACCTCACTGACAGCAGCAGCGGGACTCCAACGGCAAGCGCGAGTTCTGGATGGGACCTGGTGACGGTCAACCCAGTGCTGGCCGCAGGTATCTTGACACCTGGTGCACCATCAATCGACCTCGGGCAGTCCATCGCCTTGACCTCGAGCAGTCCTTCCGGAGGAACTCCATCCTACGCTTACCAATGGTTGTCAGGGACTTCAGCTACCTGCTGGGACGACACTCCAGCCTACGGGCAAACCTCGACCACCTACTCTCCCTCCCCAACCACCGCTACGTACTACTGTGTCGAGTACAAGGACAGCAGTTCCGGCACACCGACCTCGGTCGTCTACTCCAACGTGGTGCTGGTAACGGTGAATTCGCCTCTGGCGGCCAACCCGGTCACCACGGCATCCCCGGTCATTGATGCTGGACAAGCAATCACACTCACTGCCAACCCTGCCGGAGGGACCTCCCCCTACTCTTACCAGTGGTACTCATCCTTCTCCAGCAGTGGCACGTGCACCTCCGGGACACCAGGAGGGAAATCATCCACCGATTCCATCTCCCCCAGCTTGACCACGTACTATTGCTACTACGTCACTGACAGCAGTAGCGGAGCAGCAATGGCTGGCGCGAGCTCGGCTTGGGACTTCGTGACAGTCAACCCTGCGCTGGTGGCAGGAATCCTTACACCGGCAACACCCGCGATAGATCTCGGGCAATCCATTGCACTGACCTCCAGTAGCCCATACGGGGGGACACCATGGTACACATACCAGTGGATGTCGGGAAGCTCCTCTACCTGCTCGGGCGACGCTGCAGTCCCCGGACAGGCCACGTCGAGCTACTCGCCGTCACCAACGTCGAGCACATACTACTGCGTTGAATATGGGGACGGCAGTTCCGGCATGCCTGCAACCCTCGAATACTCGAATGCCGTGTTGGTAACGGTACACGCTCCGCTCACGGCCAGTACCCCGACGCCCAACACCCTTTCGATCGACTTAGGCCAGACCATGGAGATGACCAGCGAAGCGACCGGAGGAACCCCATCCTATTCCTTCCAGTGGTACGAACCTCTCAGCATGGGAACGTGCTCTGCCAGTTCTCTGGCGATTCCTGGCGCCACTTCCAGCACATACACCGCACCCTCATCACTCGCGATCGGCATCTACTACTTCTGTTACGCTGTGACTGACAGCAGTGCGGCCGGGGTCGTGACGGCCTATTCCTTGACCAGCATGGTAGAAGTGTCTTCGGATCCCGTTCTCTCATCCATCCAAGAAACGAGCCCCATATCCTGTTCCGTGTCTTGCGTTGCGGACGGACTGCAGACTCTCTCCGTCTCAACCACGGCCAGTCTTGGGAGCGGAGACTACTCATTCAACTGGGCTGTCACGTCCGGGGAGTCTGCTTGTTCAGGCTCGAGCTCGGGCGCCTTGACGTCAACCTACTCGTGCACCGTGGCTTCGGTCACCTCCACACAGACTTGGACCATAACCGTCTTCTTGACAGACAGCAACGGATGCTCCTACCCCAGCTCATGTGCAGGCGGTTACGCCCTCTCGTTCACCGTGACTCTTTACAGAGACCCCACTTTGTCCCCGGTCGTGGAGACTTCCCCGGTGTCCTGCTCGTCGGCATGTTCTGCGGACCAGGGGCAAACCCTGTCACTGCAAACCACGGTTAGCGGCGGCTCCGGAGGCTTTGCCTTCTCGTGGTCATTAGGTACGGGATCAAACGCATACTGCTCTGGGTCGGCGTCTGGAACGACCACCTCCACCTACTCGTGTATGGTCGGAGCCATCACTTCTACACAGACCTGGACCATTGCTGCAAGTGTGGCCGACAGCGCCGGGTGCACCTATCCCAGCCCGTGCGCGAGGAGCACGCTCTCGTTCAGCGTATTGCTCTACCCAGACCCGAGCGTGACGATCACCGCGTCTCCCGTCTCTGGGCATCTCGTAGCAGGGCAACCGGCATTGTTCACCGCGACACCGGCCGGAGGCTCCGGCTCCTACACGGGTTGGTCGTGGACCGCCCTCCCAGCTGGTTGCACGGATTCGGGATCGTCCGTGGAAAGATGCTATCCGAGCACGGGCGGGACTTACACTGTCTCAGTTGAGGTCAAGGACTCTAGCAACTACGGCCCTGTGACCGACATCATGAGTTACGTTGTCGAGCCGGCTGCATCAACCCCTGCCGTCAGCGTTCCGATCTCAACCCCTCTGACAGGAGTGGTTGGGCAAACCGTTGTCTTCAACACCACTGCAAGTGGAGGTTCTGGCATCTATCCAGTGTTTGCCTGGACTGAGTCCTCGACCGATCTTGGCTGTGCCCTGGCGAACTCATTGACCATCTCATGCGAACCTCTCATGTCAGGAACCTACACCGTATCGGTCAGCGTCACTGACAGCAATGGAGTCGTCTCGCAAGTCCGCACTTCGACCGACTTCGCGGTACAACCAAACCCTGCGTATCCCCAAGTCGGCTTGGCATCCTCGGCCTCAACGGTGAGCGTAGGAACTCAGGTCACTCTGACCGCAGCCATATCTGGCGGGGCTTCCCCATACGCGATCGATTGGTTCTTGAATGGAGCTGAGATCGTGGGAGCCACTGGAAGCACCTACTCCTTCACCCCAACGGCCACAGGTGACTACAACTTCCAGGTTATAGTGACAGATTTGAGTGGTGCGAAGGTCGCCAGCCCTGCCATACTGGTCGGTGTGACTGCTGCAGGCAGTTCTCCAATCACCATTGCGGGGATCTCGCTGGAATGGGTCCTGGCAATCTGCACCGCCATCCTTATCGTAGCAGTTCTCCTCGCAGTCCTCTGGAGGCGCAGGTCGACCAACGTGCCCGAAACTTCACCTAGCAAAGGGGATACAGAGGATTCAAGCAATGATTCCTCATCTGACGCTGAGGGATCAGCAGACGCAAAGGTAAAGGGGAACTCCAAATGATCTCTGGCTCGACTTCCGAACCTACGGTCGCTGCTGCAGGCAGCCCCCAGTCGGTTGAGCCGAACATCGCGTCTCACGGGAAGGCTTATTGGGTGAGGGGCAAGCATGAAGAGCGCTCTGTGGACAAGCCCGACCCAAAGACCTCAAGAATTGTGTCCGGATCGCGCCGACGACACTCGTGGCAGGCCTATCTCAATGGTACAAAGCCCCTGCGAGTGAAATGGCAATACGCGGTGGTGATTCTTGCCGCCCTTACTGGCATGGCTGTCGGCACGAGTTACATACAGGTCCATGCGTTGTCGTCGGTCGGTGACACGACGTACGTTAGTGGAGGTTCCGGTTGTCCAATCCCAACAGGGTGGACCAGCCTTCCAACCCCAAATCCCTCGGCTGAAGCCGCGGGGGGTATGGCCTACGATTACTTGGATGGTTACGTGATCTACTTTGGAGGTTATACCGGGAGTGGCTACATAGCCAATACATGGGAGTACTCTGGGGGATGCTGGCTATCATTGGGGCCATTGGCTGGTCCCGATCCGCGTTCTGAATTTGGGATGGTTTGGGACGGTGCCGACAACTACGTGTTGCTTTTTGGCGGAGCTGATGACGGCCTCCACCAGTGCAATTCAGCGAACAGCAAGTACTTCTACATGTGCGGCGACACCTGGGATTTCGTTGCAGGTGCCTGGCACATCATCTGTAACAACAATGACAGTGGAGTTGGTGGATCTGCGTGCGGCGTGACCCCGCCTAACATGAATTCGCCAATGATGGCCTATGACCCAGTTAATGCTGATTGCAACGGACATGGGGTGGCAGGCGCAACCAATGGATGCGTGTTCCTGTTTGGCGGGCTCTATTGCATCTCATCATGCGGTGCTGTGGGTGAGGTGGATGGTGACAGCAGTACCCTTTGGGAGTTTTTTGGCGGTACGTGGTATAAGTCAACCCTCACTGGACCACCTGCACGCGATTTTGGACAAATGACCTACGACTCCAATGACGCCTATGTTCTGCTCTACGGTGGAGAAGTGACTGCGTGCACTTCTGGCTCCTGCACGTATACAACCAACACGGGCTGTGTCAAGGACTCAGCCATGAGCGTCTTTTGCGATGACGCTTGGTCCTTGTCTGGCCAAGCGTGGACAGCTCAATGCCAGGGGGTGGCGGACGAAAAGGGGAACACCGTCGGAGCTTGCCTCATGCCCGGTCGAGTTGGCAACGCCATGGCTTACGATGGCTTTCAGAAATATGTTGTGGATTATGGAGGTTTTGATGGCAAGACTGGGGCTGCGGGCTACGACACCGACTCTTTCGGTTATTGTTACGGTGCCTACAAGTGGGTAGCTGCCGGAGGCGGTGGTGGAGACTGGCAAGCCATTTCGAACCCAGGAGCCTCCATAACCCGCTATGGTGCGTCAATGGTCTACGATCCAGGGTCTCAGGACAGCTATATCATTGTCTTCGGTGGAGTCAACAATGCGGCATATTACAATACGATGTACGGATACAAGTAGCAAGAAGACGTTAGCCCATTCTTTCTAGCCGGTTACCCACGTTAGGTTCGATTTGGAAACCATCGCATCCTCCCAGTATTGCCCCCTGCACAGTGTTGGTCCGCAGGCATCGCGAATAGGGTAAGCGTATTAGCCTGAAATGGATTGGGCCACTAATCCATGGAGGAGAGCACCTCGAGCAACAATAAGGCTCGCGGAGGGAAGGCGGCCAAGCTCGGCGCCCGCGAAAGGGTCTTCGCCGCCCTGGGCAGATGGATAGTCCGCCACCCGTACTACCCTATCATCGCTTGGATCGTGCTCCTGATAGTTGCGATCCCGACCCTGACCCTCCTCGGTAACGTCACCTCCAACTCGGTCGATGTGCTACCCAACTCGGCTCCCAGCAACGTCGCCCAGAACGAGCTTTCGCAGCGCTTCCCCAATACTTCAGCTCCTGCTCAGAGCCTCCTGGTGGTCCAGGGAAACGACATCACTGGCCCGTCAGGACAAGATGCTGTCCTCAACATGACATCTGCCATGGAGGCCAGCAGTTCGATAGAATACCTCTCCTCCATCGAGACGCTATACTCGAGTTACGCACAATACCTCAGCGGACAGGCTCAACTGGGATTGGGGATACTCGCCCAGGGGACCTCTGACAACCAGTCCCTGCTCGTTGGCATCAACGGCACGGCCAACGTGCTCTGGCTTGCACCAGCCACCTACGCCGGCACATGGTGGTCGTTAGCAGGGAACAACACCCCGGCATCCATGATCAACCAGGTCGCCTATACCTACAGCTACAACTACCTGAACACGACTCCCGATCTCAGCGTCCGGTACCTGGAATTGGACCTGCTCCAGGTCTTCTACTCCAATTTCACCCTGACTCCGAGCTGCGCACAGAGCACTCTCCAGATGGAGTTCATCGGATGCTCCGACAATGTAGCTCGCGTTGCCTTCGCTCCCCTGCTTACCGCGCCTCCGCTCAACCAGTCGTTCCCCTCGACTATCTCTTTGCCGGTGTTGAACGAGCTCGGAATCGAGAACTTCAGCGTACCTGCCAGCCAACAGGCCTTGGCGGCGGGGCTCCTCTCTTCTCAATCGGGCATGGATGCCTCATGGCTCCTTCTGGTTTGGCACACCTTCCCATCACTCAACCCCAGCACGAACGCTGTGAACGCCTGGGCAACTGGAGTGTCGAGCGGTCCGGTGAGGAACTACCCCCTGCCGGTCCCACCGGTGATCTACCGGTCGTTCGTTGATCCGAGCAACAACGTGACCCTCATGGTCTTCACCTTCTCCATGGATGATTCCTACACCGCTCCTGACGGATCGCAACCCGTGTTCAACGACCTCAATGACATCGACAACATTGCTTCCTCCGTTCTCAAGACCTCGGACCCCCATGGCACGATCAGCTACTGGCAGACGGGGGACGCTCCCCTCGATCTCAACGAGAACAACATCCTTACCTCAGGAATAGCATTCACTCTCCCCATCAGTGTCATTGTCCTCCTGATAATCACGGCACTCTACTTCCGATCACCAGTCACGCCAGGTGTCGCCTTTGGACCTATAGGTATGGCACTTGTCATCGCGATGGGGGGAACGTTCCTTGTCGGGACATTCATCACCAAGGTGGACATGACCACCTTGCCCATCCAGGATGCCTTCGTGTTAGGTGTGGGTACCGACTATTCGGTCTTCCTGCTTTCTCGCTACCGGGAGGAACTAATCAAGGGAGAGGATCCAAAGAAGGCGGTGGTTACCACTGTGACATGGGCGGGAGAGAGCATCACAATAAGCGGTGGCACGGTCATCATCTCCACTCTAGCCCTTGCATTCTCGGGCGTTACCCTCCTGAGCCAGTGGGGAGTGATCCTGTCGGTCTCGATACTCGTTGCTCTCCTGATCGGACTCACCATGGTGCCTGCGCTCCTGACCATATGGGGGCCCAAGGTCTTCTGGCCCCATGTCGGGAAGCGCTTTGCGAAGAGTGCTGAAAAGTCGCGTGAGAGACTGGAGCAGAAGAAGACCTACTTCGGCAAGGCCAGCGGCCTGGCGGTTAGGAGGGCTGCTACGATAGTGGGCCTTACGGCCTTGATCTCGATTCCGATAGTATACGCGGCCATCAACGTGCCCGTGACCTTTGACTTCTCCAGTCAGTTCCCAGCTAGCCAGCCATCCACTGAAGGGCTGAACGCGATATCCAACCATTTTGGGCCTGGCTACGCCTATCCCATCCAGATTCTCGTTACTTTCCAGAGTCCTCTTCTTGTCGGTGATACGGTCAACGCTGCAGAATTTGACCAGATGGCCTACATGACCAATGCCATGAGCTCCGCCAGTGGAGTGAGTTCTGTTGACTCGCCTACTGGTCTCAATGGGGCACCTCTCTACCAATGGACCGAGTATTCGACCCTGCCAATGGTCCAGCAAGTGGAGCTCAAGGGGGATCTTTCTTCGTACGTCGGCAACGACAACAGCACCGTCATTTTCACGGTCACCACCTCCTCGCCCGGGATGTCCGGGAACGCGATGGACACACTGAGCGCCATACAGGCGAACATTACGACATTCAGCAACACACACTCTGACGTGACCAACGTGGCCTACGCGGGTGCCGCCGCCCAGCTCAGGGACTTGAATGACGAGACGACCCTCGCCATGGAACGGATGGTCATCATCGTGGTCGTAGGACTGATCCTGGTGCTGCTTGCGATCCTTGCCTCCCTTGCAATACCCCTCATGGCGGTGGCCACGATAGGTCTCTCGATAGCCTGGGCCCTCCTCCTGACGTTCCTGGTCATGGCCACGCTTCTCTCGTGCCCGATATTCTTCTTCGATCGGGTCATCCTTTTCATAGTGATGCTCGGCCTGGGGATGGATTACAACATCTTCATCCTCACTCGCATTAGAGAGGAGAAGACCAAGGTCGCCTCCACCAAGGAGGCGGTCGTCAATGCCGTGACCTACACGGGCGGGATCATCACAGCGGCGGCGGTAATCCTGTCCAGCATGTTCTTCGTGCTCGCCACGAGTTCCTTCCTGCTCATTGCGACCATAGGATTCTCTCTGGGCGTTGGAATAATGCTCGATGCCACGCTGGTCCGTACCTATATCATGCCCGGCCTCATTTCCCTGCTCGGTGAGAGGGTCTGGTGGCTGCCGGGCAGAAAGAAGTAGGCCATCTCGACACCCTCGAGCCTTCCCGGAAAGGGTATTACATAGTTGATTGATGGCTGGGCCCAATGGCATCAAAGGTCCAATCCGATCTGCGGAACTTCCTTCATGCATGCAGGACGGTCTCGATCGTCTGGGCCCTGGTCGGGGCAATAGTTGCCCTGGTGGGGATACTGGGCTTCTTCTTCAGCCTCTTCATGCTCAGATTCTCTGCTGATTCCCTCTTCCTGTTCTTCTACGGGGGACTCTGGATGTTCACTTGTGCTTTCATTCACATCAGATGCCAATCCTGGATCCCACTCGCTGAATCGGCCCAGTACGCCGTGCTGAGGGAGCGGATGCTCGTGTGGGTCGTTCTGGGTCTTCTGTTTGGCGTGATCAGCGGACTGTTGCTCCTCATAGTGTACCTCCATACCGACCTGGCGGAGAATGCGGAATCCCCTACCGCTCCGGTTTCAACCCCTCCACCCCCTTCGAATCAGACCAAGCCCTGACACTACTTTCTCCAAGCGCTTCTCCAGACAACACGGCAAACAGTTGCGGTCGGCTGCTCTAGTGAGACGAAGAAAGGGTTACATGCAAGGTATGTCTTTGGGGATGTATGGCACAGGGGGAAGACTGGAAGACAGTAAGGGAAGAGGTATCGAGGTGGCTGGAGAAGAGGACCCAGCGATATCACGACTTTGCCATAGAGTGGAAAGAAAAGTCTAACGCCATGGCTACCACACATCCAGACATTGCTGTGGTTTGCAGTGGGTTGGCCAAGCAGTTCCAGGAACTCGAGGACGTGATGAGCGTCATCAAGCTCCTTGAGACCCTCCTCATGAACGTAGGAAGTAGCTGGAGCGATGCTACAGCCGTGCAAACTGCCGCTTTCAAGCAGATGAGAGAGGCCCAGGATGCCCTGGCCAAGGGTCTTTTGAAGGTAATGAACGATAGCGACAGGCGGGCTGACGAGCTCGTAAGCGGTTCAACTTCGCGCGAGTGATTGCTGCCTCCCGGGACCGGGATCTTGGCGACGGGAAGCACAGAGCCGAGGGTGGGTAGGCAGGCAAATTTCCGAAGGGAAACGCCCATATTCCATCGAGGTAAGCCTCTCCGTGGCGGGCGGCATGTTTGTCCTTATATAGTTTGCTACGCTATAGCCCTACGTATGCGTCCAAAGCCAGTGATTGAGTCCATTCTGGGCTGCTTGCCCACCGGGTCATTCTCACTTCACGCTCATCGCGTGTGGTTACACCGGTATCGCAAATAGCCCCAGGATGATTCGACAGCTGACTTAGGACGCCGGTACGAGTAAACGAGTACCACAAAGGAGAAAAAAATGAACATGGATCCGAACGCCGCAAAATACATGATACGAGCGAAAATATACACAGACGGAGTGGTTGACAAGCCTGACGTTGTCGGCGCAGTCTTTGGCCAAACTGAAGGCCTCCTAGGTGAAGAGATGGACCTGAGAGAGCTTCAGAAGAGCGGCCGAATAGGGCGCATTGAGGTCACTATCGACTCCAAGAAGGGGAAGAGCGAAGGTGAGATGCAGATTCCCAGTTCTCTGGACCAGGTAGAGACAGCGGTCCTGGCCAGCAGCCTTGAGACGGTGGACCGGGTGGGCCCCTGCCACGCAAAGATCGAGGTACTGTCCGTAGAGGACATACGCATCGAGAAGCGCAGCAAGATAGTCGAGAGGGCGAAACGCATCCTCACGATGATCCAGGAAGGGACCAAGGACACAGGGATCGAGTTGACCGAAGAGGTCCGTAAGGCGATACAGATCGACGAGGTCACGACCTACGGTAAGGAGCGACTCCCCGCCGGCCCTAACATAGACCAGGCGGACAACCTGATCGTGGTCGAGGGACGGAACGATGTCCTGAACCTGCTCCGTGCAGGAATCAAGAACGTCATCGCGGTAGAAGGGGCCAGTGTCCCTCAGACCGTGAAGGACCTGTCCCGCGGCAAGACCATCACTGTCTTCACTGACGGAGACCGCTCTGGTGAACTGATACTGCGCGAGATGCTGCAGACGATGGATGTGGATTTCGTAGCCAGGGCACCAAGGGGTACCGAGGTCGAGGAACTGACCCAGAAGCAGATCACCAAGTGCCTCAGGAACAAGATACCGATCCAACAGTACCTGGAGATCAGCGGATTCGAGGCGAGCGGTGCGACACGCCCAACATCGGATGACCAGGAGAGGTCTCCCTCAGAGCAACCCTCCCAGCAATCCGGTGGCCAAGGCCAGCCCCGCGGACCGCCCCAAGCGGCCCAGATGCCACCGCCCCCTCCACCTCCTCCACAGGCATCGATGGCTGAGAACCGCCCTCCAGCCCCTCCCCCTAGGGCTCCGGCTCCCAAGCTCCCGCCACGGCTCATGAAGCTGTTCGGTGTGCTGGGCGAGTTGGAGAACCCCTCAAGGGCACGAATACTGGGTGATGGAGACGTTGTCGAGGCGGAAGTTCCAGCGAAGGACCTAGTTGACGCCCTCGCTGCGCTCCAGAAGCCAGCCGTTACGCTCGTCTTCGATGGTGTCGTGAGCCAGCGCCTACTTGATGTTGCGACCGACAAGGGGATCAAAGAGGTGGTGGCGGTGAGGCTCGGCGCGATAGGCAAGATGCCCAACGGCATCCACGTCTACACACGCGCCGACACCGAGACCGCGCCTTAGGGTCTTTGTCAAAACCAGAAGACGTCCCGCACAAGCTGCCGTCGTCCCTGGATGAGATCGAGGGCACCAAGGGCCTGCGCATTCCAACCGATCCCCTGGACCGCGTCATAGGCCAGGAGAGAGCAGTAGAGACAGCGCGGATAGCCGCATTCCAAAGACGGCACCTTCTCCTGGTCGGTCCTCCGGGGATAGGCAAGTCGATGACCGCCCAGGCCCTTGCCCTACATCTTGCCCACCCACAACAGGAGATCCGCGTAGTGCACAATCCGGAGCTCCCTGAAAGACCAAGCCTGGAAGTTTTCTCTCGGGCCGAGGTCCTCAAGGAGCGGGACAACGCGACCGCACTTGGAGGAGAACTGGTCCCACCAGAGAGCATTCCCCATTCTGCAGCCGAGAGGCTGGGATACCGGTGTGCGCGGTGCGGGGCCTATTCGCTTCCATCAGAGAGGCATTGTCCCAGCTGCAATGCACTGAAACAACTCCTCGCCAGCGGAGGGAGCAACGAGACCGGGAACCCATTCCAAGACCTGGTCGGAGGCATCCTGGAACTTACTGTCAATGCGAACGAAGGCCCCTCTGGATCCGTGCGTACCACCAGAGTCAAAAATGGTGTTGAGGAGGTAGTTGCCTACGAGCGCGGAGGCGACATGGTGAGGGTGCTCGATCAGAGGGCGCTCGAGAACAGGAGGAGGATGCAGAAGCAGAGTCCCAGGAAGGTTCTCGTGAAGCTCGACCGGATACCATTCGTGATGGCGACGGGCGCAAGCGAACCGGAACTGCTGGGGGATGTCAGGCACGACCCGTATGGCGGTCATCCGCAGCTCGGTTCCCTCCCATATGAGAGGGTGATACCTGGCGCGATACACGAGGCCCACGAGGGAGTCCTATTCATTGATGAGGTGACACACCTGGGGCAGCTGCAGCGATACATACTGACCGCAATGCAGGAGAAGCGCTTCCCCATCTCTGGCCACAATCCACAGAGTGGAGGGGCTTCAGTCCGGGTGGACAACGTCCCATGCGATTTCATCCTGGTTGCGGCATGCAACATACAGGACCTTCAGAACATACTCTCGCCACTTCGCTCGCGGATCGTGGGCAGCGGATACGAGGTCCTTCTGGATACTGCCATGCCAGATACCGAGGCAAACCGCGTCAGGTTAGCCCAGTTCTGCGCCCAAGAGATAGCGACCGACGAGCGCATCCCGCACGCCACTCATGACACCCTCGTCGAGTTCATCAAGGAATCACGCAGGAGAGCCGAGAAGATAGACGGCGTCCATCGTGCGCTGACCCTTCGCCTGAGGGAAATGGGCGGCCTCCTTAGGACCGCTGGAGATCTCGCAACCGTGGAGCATTCCGAGACCATAGAAGTGAGACATCTCAAGGACGCTATCCGGAGGGCTCGCCCCATAGAGGAGCAGATCCGCGAGCGATACGGTTCCTACCAGGGAGGAGTTCGTTCTGACACAACTGAGTCGCAGAAACAGGGCATGGGATACTACCTCTGGAACCAGCACGGGAATGAGGGTGGACCTACCGGCTATGGCTGAAGGTTCGGCTCAGGCCGGCTGAATGGGTTACCTGAAACCTTAGGTCCATTGCCGTTTCTGGCGAAGTCGCAAATGGATCCCAATCTTAGGTATCTCGGCATAGGCGCGGCCGTCCGGGCATTTGGATTCTCGCTCGTCGGCCCCTTCCTTGCGCTCTATCTGCGCAACATCTGGGGAATAAGCTATGTCGAGCTTGGCGTTCTATTCTTCCTTCTCGGAATCGTGCCCATCCCTTTCTCTATCGGCGGGGGTCTTCTTACTGACCGAGTAGGGAGGCGCCAGCTCTTCCTTCTCACTCTTGCTGGCGAGGCAATCTTCACGGGGCTCCTGGCCTGGGCAATGTGGGTGAGCATTCTCTGGCTTGGCATCACCGCAGCTGTCTTCTTGAGCATCGTATCGGCCATCGGGGGCCCGGCGCTCTCTGCCTACGTGGCTGACTTCGCAGTGGGCTCCGAGAGAACCAGAGGATACACGTGGTGGAGGGTCGGAGTGAACGCTGGATTCGCTGCTGGAGTGGCCTCTGGAGGTTTCCTCATCCCGGTCCTCGGGTTCTCGTTGACCGCGGGAACAAGTGCGATAGTTCTGATAGTAGGGGTGCTCGTGTTGCTGTTCTTGCTCGAACCCTCCCCATACGATAGGAAGCTAACAGCAAGTGCATCCGTAGTCCTGGGAACAGACGCGAAGACAACTCACCCTGGCCTTTGGTTCCACAGGGGCCCATCTCCGCACAAGGGGCCTTCCCTGCGGGAGAGCCTGAAGGTCATGACGAAGGACCGGTCGTTCATGGGGTTCTGCTTTGCGACTGCCCTTGCACTTGTGACGCTGGGGCAGTGGGGCACTACGCTCAGTCTCTTTGCGAACAACAAGATGGGAATCTCCTACGAATTGCTCGGTTTGGGACTGTCGCTTAACGGTATAGTTGTCGTCCTTGGCCAGACCGCTACCACGAACGCTGTGATCGGGCGGAGATTGACCACGATCGCAATCGGAGGGACCATGCTGTACGTGGTGTCCTATCTAGCGATGGGAGCTGCGACCCTCTTCGCATTCTTTCCAGTGATCGTGTTCTTTGTCGCGGTAGGGGTCTTGACCATAGGTGAGAACCTTAGCGCCATCACCTCCAGCACCCTTCCGTCCAACATGGCTCCTCCACTGGAACTTGGGTCCTACAATGGTGCTTTTGGAGCGGTCGCCACGGTAGGTGGCCTGGTGGCGGTCCTGGCCGGCGGTATAGCTCTGCAGGAAATCGCAAACCCGCTGTTGTTCTGGGGGGTGCTTGTGCTTCCTGCAATCCCAGCTGCTTGGCTTCTCCACCGCGTTGGTAGGGGGATTCCACCAACAGTGGACAGGGCGTAGGAAGCGATGACCTCCAATGGCCAGACCTGGCATGCGGAAGTGGAACTGCTCAGATAATGCTCTGTATCTGGGCCGCAAGCAATAGGGGAACCATCATCTTCCCTTGGTCCTTACCTCTTCCCGCGAAGATGGGCCCCATTCACTTGGAGTAGGGGATATTAGCAACTCTCAAGTACGATGGGGTAGTCTTCTCAGAGAAGAAAGGGAAAACATGAAAGATAAAGGCCCAGCACCAGTGATGGCGACACAATGCGCAGACTGCAAGAAGCGATTCGGGAAGGATGAATCACGATGGGACGTACACATCGGTGGAGGCCAGTACCTCACCGTGTGCACACCATGCTTCGAGAAGCGCGACCGGAGACATCCCAAATCGAAGTAGATCGGAGACAAGAAGGGAGAGAGTGTAGGAGCCGTGAGCTACTACACTCTTCGGCCCTGAAGATGCTCGACTGTTCGTGCAATAAGCCCTGCCGGCAGGCAGGACCGCCATTTCGGAGCCGGTAGAAGTTACACACCCGACGAGGCGGTCATTTCTCGTCGCTCTTCTCAGGCTTGGGAGCCTGTTCTACTCCGAACTTGCTCTTGCGTTTCGATCTGGATCGCTGTGCCCGTTCCAAGAGCTCTTTCGCGCGCGTATCCGAGTCTTTCTCGGGTTCGGTCTCACGCACGTCAGAGCCACGGTCCTGAGTTATGCGCATCTCCATCGGCTGCAGGAGCTTGGGATCAAGGTGTTGCACATTCGGATTCACTTCCTCGGGCTTTATGTCTCCCTCGAAGGGGCTCTCTTCCGTGCGCTCCTGCCCGATCGTTCCCTCGAACTGAACGTGAGTCCCCTTGGATAGCTGCGGAGAAGGAGCGAGTGCCTCTCTCTGGGCGCTGACAGGTTCGCTCGCCGCTAGAGCTGAAGCAACGCTTGCGGGATGCGCACCGAGCGCAGGCTCCTCGGCACCCTCCACCCGCTCCGCCGGAACCACTGCAGGTGCTTCCGTGTGAACCTTGGGGGCGTTGGGAGGCGCGAGGGATGCATCCGCGGTGGCCACGGCCACTGAGACCTTTGCAGATCCATTGCGATCAGTGTGACGACGCCGTACGAGCAAGATCACCACGATGAGGACAGCAACGACACCAAAAACCAGCAGCACCAGCAGCCACCACCATGGGTACGGTTGGGATTGCGAAACCACTGTTGTCACCTTACCAGGAGGAGCGGGAAGCACCTGCACCTTCACTCTTTGAGACGCAGCCACATTTCCGTGGGCATCTTTCGCCCATACCGCGAACGTGTAGTTTCCTGAATGGGCAAGCGTGAGAGCCCATGAAGTGCCTGCATACGTCGTGTTCGTCCCGTTCATTGACCAAGACAGGGCGTATGGTGCAACTCCTCCAGTGGTGAATTCGGATAGTTCGATCGATCCGCCAGCATAGAGCTGAGTTCTGTTCGCAAGCAACGTGGTTGCGAGCGGAGGCGTAGCGGTCAGGGTCAGCGTAGTGCTGGCGCTGTGCCCATCAGAATCATTCACGTAAACTCGGACAGTGTAGTTCCCAACCTCTGGAAGACTGCAAGAGAGCGTAGAGGAGTTCGTTGAGGAACATCCCGGTGGCAAACCTGTGTATCTGTATGTCAGCGCCCCAGTTCCGCCACTCGCCTGAACGGTCATCATGACAGTTGTTCCAACAACATCCTCTGCGGACGGACTTGCACTGAAGCCCGTGATGGTGGGTCCGCTTCCCCATCCGGTTGGATGGACTGTAAGGGTCGTGGCAGAAGTAACGGAGTGACCACTAGTGTCGTTCACGTAGACACCGATGGCGTAGACTCCCGCTGCACTGGGGATGCAAGTCAACTCCGATGTGTTCGAAGAGAGACAGCCGGGTGGCAAATCGAAGTAGCTGATGGAGTAGGGAGTTGTGCCGCCAGTGGCCTCCACGGTGAGTGTCGTGGAGTCGCCAAGGACTATGCTTGCAGGACTTGCGGCAAATGAAGTTATGGTCGGGGGCCCTATTGGAACGGTCACATTCAACGTGGCTGATGCGTTAACGGTCCTCCGTTCCGAGTCCGTGACCGTGACAACGGTCCTGAACTTGCCCGCTCCTGTTGGGCTGCACAACAAGTGTGTTGTGTTGGATGACTTGCATCCAGTTGGTAGATTGCTGTAGCTGTAGTTGAGAGGCAACATGCCTCCGGTAACCGAAACGCTGAACGTGACATTGCCCCCCACGACCACAGATGCGGGCGATACCGTGAACGAAGTAATGTTAGGTCTCGGAATGGGCGCCGTGACGGTGACCGCGACCATCGAGCCGACCGAATGGCTCGCTGAATCGTTGACCCAGAACTTGGCCGTATAGTTTCCTGATGCATTGTAGGTGTGAGTTGGACTCAAGTCCGAACTCTTACCTCCATCACCATACCTCCAGGAATAGGTGCAAGGTGCCACTCCTCCCCTCACGCTCCCGGTGAATGTCACCTTGAGAGGCGCCCGCCCAGAAGTTGGGCTGGCGGAGGCCACGGCGGTCAAGGTGGGGACCAGATCGAAGTTCTGACCGGGATTGTCCGAGGACACCGTTACCGATGCTGAGCCTGCGTAGTATCCTGGTGCGGTTGCCGTGAGAATGTAGGACCCGCTCGGCTCTGTAAGGTTGTATTCTCCGGTCGCATCCGTGATGGCCCAGCGGATGCCGTCAGTGACATTTGCCCCGGCTATAGGACTACCTGTCGTGGCATTCATTACCTGTCCCTGAATGAACTGGACCGCGCCCCAATCATTCGTACGCCATAGCCACGAATCGTTCTGGCCATCCCCGCCGAATGTGAAACTCATCTGATCACGGCTGTTCGCATCATAGACCATGGGAGCGCCATAGAACGCGGGAGGAACAGTCGTTGGACTCCTGAGGGTCCATGCCCCGGTCAAGAACGTGTAGGTCTCGCTCGTTGCTGAGAGATTGTAACCACCATACATGAGCACGGATCCGGTGTTGGGGTCGAAATCCATCAACCCCGCGGTGCTCGCTGGAGGAGTCGGCGAACATGTCGGTGCAGCCGCGCCACCGGAGCACAGTTCGGTCCACACCCCGTCCATGAATGTCCACGTGTCCCTGCAGTACGGAGAAAGACCGAAGCAATCGGCGGGAATGCTCGAATAGATGCTGCCGCCATATGCAATGACCATCCCATCCCGGGAATCATACGCAGCGGCCATCGTCTGGCGGGGCAGGAAATGTGGAGTGACCAGTTTTGTCCAGACTCCACCTACGTACTTGTAGGAGGCGTTTGTGTCGTTGTAAAGTGGGAACTCGTTCTGGCCAGCCGCCGTGACCACGTAGCCGTCCTTTGCATCATATGCCGCTGCAGACTGCTGAATTTCGGGTGCACAAGAAGAACAAATCTCCGTCCAGTTGCCCCCCTTGAAAGACCACGTGTCAGTCAACGATGTGTTGCCCCTACCTCCGAACAGGAGGACGTACTGGTCAGCTCCGTCCCATAGCACCTGGCCCTGGATCAGATCTCTTCCGGGTGGTGAAACATGAGGATGAAGCTCGCGCCAGTGGCCACCCGAAAAGATCCATGTCTGGTTCAGGTAGACCTGGCTCATGGTCGAACCACCGAAGAGGACCACGTAGCCATCAGCGTAGTCGTAGGCCATGCCAGGTGCGTTTCGAGAGGAGGGAACCTGGAGGAGTGGCCTTGCTTCCGGAGGCAATGACGGTGGATTCGTGGCCGATACCGGTCGTACCACCTGAATACTCGAACCTGACAGTACCAAGAGGAGAATTATCGCTGCAGCAGACCACGCAGCAATGCCGTGATGTCGTCCCCATTGCCGACTTGCCAGCAACGGAAACCACGAGCTGCCCTCAATGGACCTTCGGGGGGCCCCCTCCTGCCAAAGCACGAGAATCCTAGCGCGTGCCCATAGTTAAATCTGCGCCTCTCGCTAAGGATCTGATGCTGGCGGAGTGGTTCCAATTGCGGCAAAACGTTCGTCAGTGCGATCAGTCGCAATGATACCATTCCTGTCTGCGGCCTGGGTGACCGGCAGAGGACTCGAGTCAACGAACCCGGTCAAATAGTTTAAGAGCGCGTGACCTTCTGAGGAAGCCCGGAGACTCTGGGATTGACCGGCAACTAGGAGATGATATCGTGAGCATTCTTCCATGGGTTCGCAGATTCCGCCGAGTCTACTCCAACTGGCCATCGGTCACTTTGGCCTTCTTGACCCAGACTCATCCCAAGCGTGTTGTGACGAGAAACGGACACACATTACTGGCCACCGGGGTGGACAGGAAGTCCTATCAGACTCTGGCCGAGCTGGTCAACGACTACGGATGGAGCGTTGAGCAAACCGAGGGAGATCTCGTCAGAATAAAGAGCCCATTCGGATTCTCTATCTGGGTCCGGTGGAACATCTCTGCAGACCTGTGGTCCCTGTACGAGGGAACTGTCCAGCGATGCTATGGAGAATCATTCGAGGGGATGACCGTGGTGGACATCGGGGCCTACATGGGAGATACCGTTCTCTGGTTCTCTGCGCGAGGGGCCGAGCGGGTGATAGGTTTCGAACCCAATCCTGCTAACTATACGATACTTCAGAAGAACACCCTTGGCGCGGGCAACAAGGTGAGCGTCTTCCCCTATGCCATCGCAGGTTCATCAGGGGAGACCCGAATAGCTTCACCCGAAGGAAAGCCAAACCAGACCCACATCGGTGAAGATGGTACGTCAGTGCCAGCCCGCACCCTGGCGGAAATGATGCAGGAGTTGAAGATCGACAAGATCGGCCTCTTGAAGATGGATGTTGAGGGTGCGGAATACGAGATACTGAAGTCCCTTGATGAGGCGACCTGGGGACGCATAGCCCGCATACGGATGGAGATTCACAAGGGCCTTCAGGACCTACCCCTCCTGTTCAAGTCTCACGGGTTCGAATGGTCTGAGAAGTGGCCCAGCATCGTATGGGCTCAGAGAACCAACGCATGAGTCCAGATCGCGGTATCCAGCAGCTACAGCGAGATTGGGACGGTTTTGGGAAGGATGACCCCCTATGGCGTGTGCTCTCTCTTCCGGAAAAGAAGGGAAAGTGGGGGATTGAGGACTTCTTCCAGACAGGAAGAGATGAGATCGACGGTCTGATGGCCTACCTCTCCAAGCTCGACCTGAGAGTTCCGGGTGGCAGGGCACTCGATTTTGGCTGTGGTGTCGGGCGTCTTTCTCAAGCGCTTGCAAACCATTTCGAAACAGTCTATGGTGTCGACATAGCGCCAAGCATGATCGACTTTGCCAAGAAATACAACAAGAAGGGAGAGAAATGCCAGTACGTCGTGAACTCCAGTTCTGACCTGCGGCTTTTCGCCGATGGCTACTTCGATTTCATCTATTCCAACATCACGTTGCAACACATACCGCCCAAGTACTCGACCTCGTACATCTCTGAGTTCCTCCGGATCCTGAAGACCGGCGGCGTGGCAGTCTTCCAGTTGCCGGCCAAGAAGATCCTGGTGCCTGTTAGCAACCTGTTTGGCATGTCCAAGAGGGTGTTTGAGTTCCTCCCGCAAAGCGTTCTCTCCGTTTATCACCAGGTGCGGTATCCAAACAGGCCCTTTGCCTTCATGTATTCGGTTCCGAGGTCAAGGGTGGAGGAACTGATACGCCTTGGGAATGCCACCTTGATGGACGTCCAGGAAGGGCCCGCTGGACAATGGATGAACTGCAGGTACTGCGTGAAGAAGTAATCACTGCCAGACTCGGCTTGCTCTATAGAATGAGCCTGGCGACTATGTGCCCTGCCTTGTTACCAGTCCCACCTGTTGGTAATGATCGTGAATTCACACGTGTGTCGGACTGAACCGTCAATTGGAAGCACCGGGATGTGGAGTAATGTCCTGGCCCAAGTTCGTGGCACAGGATAACGGTATAACTTTGACCATAGACAAACCTAAATTACCGGCCCGCCCTAATGAACAAGGCCTGCCAATGTTGCTGCACAATCAGAGAGTGAGATCTGTTGTCCTGTCGCTGTTGATCGTTGCGCTCCTTTTGGTCATGACCAATCAACCACAACAATCCCTGCAATCTCATTCCAATTCCCTGCGATCCTCTGAGACATCTCATGTCACAATGGGTCCACCCCCGCCCATGAGCATAAACTACACAGAAGGCACTCCTATCAGCCTACAAGCATACGGAGTGGCCTTCGATTCTGCCGATGGGTCGTTCTACACTATCGACGGTGCCAGCGGCATGGACGTGGTGAATGAGTCCACATGGAAGACTACTGGCTCCATGTCAGTGACCAGCGGCGAGTACGCCAAGATCGCTATCGACCCCGACCACGCCCTGGGCTTTGTCAACGCAGGGTTTACTGCGGGGCTCTATGTGTTCAACACAACCACCTTGACCATGGTCAAGTCTATCCCAACGAACGAAGGGCAGGGGGTTGCACTAGACCCATTGCATCATCTCGTCGTATATACTAATGGGACCGATGTAACGTTCTACAACTACGCGACGTGGGCAGTGCTGTGGAATTGCCCGATGACTTCCCCTTACCGCATCGCCATCGATACACACCATCAAATCGTGGCAGTGACCTATGATTCAAACCGGGTAGCGTTCCTGAACGAAACGACTCGGCATTGGGTATCAAATGCAACCGCTGTTTGGTCAGGTGTTTCAGTACAGTACGACCCGGTCTCCAACAACTTCATTGTTGCAGACGACAATGCCTACAACTTCAGCCTGGTCCGTTTTGGAAACCCCCCCACAGTACAGAATTTCACTGTCCCAGTTGGACAGAACTTGGGTTCGCTGGCAGTAGTGAACGGCCCTGCCGACGAGGTCCTTTTCTGGATGTATGCCGGCAGTGGGGGTACACGACTACTGCCGTTCGATATCGCAACATCCACGTTCCTTAATTCAGTAGTTCCTCCGACGGGGGGGTGGCCCAGCGATATCGCCATCGATCCAAAGACACTCGTTGCACTCGGTGACGACCAGCTCTACAGCAACTTGATACCTTTCTACCCCGTGTTTCCGGTCACGTTCTCTGAGACAGGTCTTCCTGGGGGTACCAATTGGTGCGTGACCATTTTGACAGTCCCCACCTGTTCCACGTCCGGTACCATCTACTACAACGAAACTCCTGGGACGTACGGTTTCTCGATTGGGAATGTAGCTTCCTACACTGCAAATCCATCATCCGGGTCGATAGTTGTGAGTGAGGGGCCTGTGAATCAACTCATAAGATTCTCTGTTACCCCTATGTACTCGCTCACGTTCACAGAGTCGGGACTACCAGCCGGAACGTCATGGCACGTCACGCTGAATGGCTCGACGCAAGCATCTAGCACGTCAACGATCACTTTCTCAGAAGAGAATGGATCTTACAGTTACACATTGGATTCTCCTATCGCGATTGGCAGCTGGAAGCAGTACGCCACTTTCCCAACTTCTGGCTCGGTAGTAGTGAACGGTGGTCCTGTAAACAAACCTGTGACTTACGTGGAGCAGTTCCTGCTCACTTTCGTCTCTAGCCCTGCCAGTGGAGGGACTACAAGCCCTGCCTCCGGCTGGTATAACGCGAGCAGCACTCAGAAACTTGACGCGACTCCCGCCAGCGGATACACCTTCGCCGCCTGGGTTGGGTCTGGACCCGGGGCATACAGCGGGCCCACCAACCCCAAGAACCTCGTCATGACCGGATCGGATAACGAGACCGCGACCTTCCCAAAGATCGTTGCCTACACCGTGATGTTCAATGAAATGGGCCTACCTGCCGGCACCCTGTGGTCGGTTAATCTCTCGGGAGTGGTGAGGAACTCAACGACTCCGTCCGTGACCTTCAGTGAACTCAACGGGACCTACAGTTACAACGTATCGAATCCGATTTCAATAGGGGCTTGGAAGGAATACTCTACTACTGCAGCTTCAGGACAGGTTACGGTCGATGGAAACAGCGTGAGCAAGACCGTGTCCTTCATGGAGTACTTCAAGCTGACCGTGGCCGCCAGTCCGAACACCGGCGGGACGGTGAGTCCAACCTCAGGATGGTTTGGTGCGGGTGGAGCTGCTAATCTCGATGCGACCCCAGCGAGCGGATACCATTTCATAAACTGGACTGGGACAGGGCCAGGGGCCTACAGCGGGACAACCAACCCTGAGAACCTCATCTTGAGTGGGTCAGACAACGAAACTGCGAATTTCGTGAGAGTGGTCCTGTCATACACTGCATACTTCAACGAGACAGGCCTCCCCGTTGGTCTCCAGTGGTCAGTCAATCTCTCGGGCACAGTCGAGCAATCGACCACGTCGTCAGTGTCCTTCACAGAGATCAACGGAACCTATGACTACGAAATCGAATCGCCGATAACGATAGGGGCCTGGAAGGAGTACGTAACAACTCCATCCTCGGGATCGGTCACGGTGAATGGCAGTAGCTTGAGCACCGCGGTACCTTACACTGAGAAGTTCTTGGTGACCATGCACGCCAATCCTTCCAATGGCGGAATCACGCGACCCGCCTCAGGATGGTATGCCGCAAGCAGTGTCGTTGAGCTGAATGCAATAGCGACCAGTCCATTCGTCTTCGGGACGTGGGTGGGCACCGGGCCCGGAGCCTACAGTGGAACAAACGACCCCGAGAACTTCTCACTTGGCGGCTCGGTCAACGAGACGGCAACGTTCACTAGGACGAACACATACACTGTGACCTTCAACCAGACCGGCCTGCCGGTCGGCATCCAGTGGTATGTCAATCTTTCTGGCACGCAGAGGTTCTCGACCACGTCGACAGCGGTCTTCATGACACTCAACGGATCGTATAGCTATACCATCCAGACACCGATCAATGTCGGGAACTGGAGGCGCTACGAGGCAACGCCATTCTCCGGATCTGTCAAGGTCAACGGCAGCAACGTGGTCCAAGTGGTGACTTTCTCTGAGGAGCTCTGGTTGAACGTCAGCTCAAGCCCGAGCAGTGATGGCACGACAAGTCCCTCGACAGGATGGCACGACGCGGGTAGCATCGTCATGCTTGTGGCAACCCCTGCGAATGGATACGCGTTCACAAACTGGGTCGGGACAGGGCCGGGGGCTTACAGCGGGACTGACAACCCTAAGAGTCTCACTTTGGGCGGCTCGGACAATGAGACAGCGAACTTCATCCTGCCCACATACACGGTAACGTTCCTTGAGACGAACCTCAACTCGGGGACGGCTTGGAGCGTGACCCTGGCAGGAAAGACCAGCTGGTCTTCCGATACGACAGTTACTTTTGCATTGTCGAACGGGACCTACAACTACACTGTCAACGTACCATCGGGCTACACTGCGACTCCCAATAGCGGGTTCGTCGATATTGCAGGCCGTGCATCAACCGTAGGTGTCACCTTCCAGGCAGTGAGTCCCACTCCGAACCAGAACTTCTTCACTTACTCGGCAATGGGCATACCACTATACTGGTTCATCATCGTGATAGCAGTCATCCTGGTCGTTCTGGTCATCCTACTCTACCGGAGACGTCGGAAGCCCGTGAAGTCCACGGAGTCAACTGCGCCTGTGGCGAGCGTTGCAAATCTGGGACCGAGTCCCGCCCCAGTTCGACCTCCTTCCATCCCGAAAGCAGAATGGAGCGAAGAGGGCATTGATGCTCGTGGCGCGACGGCACATGATCTGCCTGCCAAGACCAATGTGCCCCAGCACGACCCGAGCAAACCCTGGGCAGTCAACTTGACTTCGGAGGGCGTTGAGGTGCTGGGAGTGAGCCAAGAAGGGCAGCCCAGTGGACCAATTTTACCGGACCAGCCTGGTAGACCCGGGACCGCCCCTCAACCGCCTGCAAGGCGCATCGCACCATCCCCAGTCGATGTCTACAACGTGCTCAAGACCCTTGAGAAAGGGCCTCGAAGTGCTGCAGAACTTGAATGGAGGGTTGAGATCTTCGGGAACGACAGAATGGCTGATCTCCTGGCTATTCTCACGAACGCGGAGCTGATCAAGGCGCAGAAGAGCGATGCTAGTGTCGACCAGTATGTTCTGACCCCGAGAGGCCAGTTTGTCGTTCGTCAGAAGGCGAGCAAGGACTCTGGAGTGACTCAAGCACCGGTGAGCGTTGAATCGTATCCTGTTCAATCGACAACTCCGAAACCGCAATCACTTCCCAAATCCAATGATGGAACTCTACCACCCAACGAAAGTCCCCTGGGAGAGGAACGCAAGACAACGGCTGAGACAAGCCCGTTCGGGCCCGACCTCAGACCCGAGGATGTCAACCCTCAACTGAAGGGCAGGGAACCGCTCAGGAAGCAGGATCTTCAACCCCTTGAGATTAGGGTCCAAGCTGAAAGGGGCGCAGATGCTCGGGAGACAACCATACAACCAGATTCGGAGGCTCAGGCTCAAGCCCTGATGGAAAAGGCCAATCGCGCTCGGCGAAGACCCAAGAGCAAATTCGGGGTAGAGCAGGAAGCGAAGCCATCAGATGCCGACAGCGAGAACCGAAAGAAAGGGTAGGGTCACCGAAACGACTAGACAAGCTGTTTGCCGAGGATTTCGCTGCGCTCGGTAACAATCATTAAATAGACCATTCGTTCATAGGCAAGGTGCAGAATGTTCAAACGAACGTTCTGGCGACACCCCAATAGCGTACCGGGGATACATGAACCGGGCAATCCAGGGGGTGTCACAGGTGACCCCAGAGGGGGATGGAGCCCAAGATACCCCCCGCCTTAGGGCGGAGTGACCTCTTGTGGCTGACGATGTAGGTCAGTATCGGTGAGTGAGAGTGAATAGGATGGCTCTTGTGCAAAGAATAGTAACTTCCCAAATGAAAATCCGGTTGATCCTGCCGGCGGGCACCGCTATTGGAGTCCGCTTAAGCCATGCGAGTCGAGAGGTGTAAGACCTCGGCGCACTGCTCAGTAACACGCGGACAATCTGTCCTCGAGTCGGGGATAATCCCGGGAAACTGGGGATAATACCCGATAGCTATCCCATGATGGAAGGCTGGGGTGGCGAAAGCTCAGACGCTCGAGGGTGGGTCTGCGGCCTATCAGGTTGTAGGGGGTGTTACGGACCTCCTAGCCAGTGACGGGTACGGGCATTGGGAGATGTCGCCCGGAGATGGGTTCTGAGACACGAACCCAGGTCCTACGGGGCGCAGCAGGCGCGAAACCTCCACAATGTGGGCAACCACGATGGGGGGACTCCAAGTGGATGCATTTTATGCATCCTGTTCTCGAGCCTAAAAAGCTCGAGAAGTAAGGGCCGGGTAAGACGGGTGCCAGCCGCCGCGGTAATACCCGCGGCCCGAGTGGTGCTCATTATTATTGAGCCTAAAGCGTCCGTAGCTGGCCGGGTAAATCCCTGGGGAAATCGGGCGACCCAATCGACCGAAGACCAGGGACACTACCAGGCTTGGGATCGGGAGAGGGTGATAGTACTCCTTGGGTAGGGGTAAAATCCTGTAATCCAAGGGGGACTACCAGTGGCGAAGGCGATCACCTAGAACGAATCCGACAGTGAGGGACGAAGCCCTAGGGCGCAAACGGGATTAGATACCCCGGTAGTCTAGGGTGTAAACGCTGCAGACTTGGTGTTGGGGATCCTGAGGGGATACCCAGTGCCGGAGCGAAGGTGTTAAGTCTGCCGCTTGGGGAGTACGCTCGCAAGAGTGAAACTTAAAGGAATTGGCGGGGGAGCACCGCAACGGGAGTAGCGTGCGGTTCAATTGGATTCAACGCCGGAAAACTCACCGGGAGCGACGGAAGTATGAAGGCCAAGCTGAAGACTTTGCTCGATCTTCCGAGAGGTGGTGCATGGCCGTCGTCAGTTCGTACCGTAAGGCGTTCTGTTAAGTCAGATAACGAACGAGACCCTCGCCTTCAATCGCAAACTCGTCAGTGATGACGGGCGCACTTTGAAGGGATCGCCTCCGCTAAGGAGGAGGAAGGGGAGGTCTACGGTAGGTCCGTATGCCCCGAATCTCCCGGGCAACACGCGCGCTACATTGGTGGGACAATGGGATCCGACCCCGAGAGGGGAAGGCAATCCTGAAACCCACTCTCAGTCTGGACTGAGGGCTGTAACTCGCCCTCACGAAAATGGATTCCGTAGTAATCGCGGGTCAACATCCCGCGGTGAATATGCCCCTGCTCCTTGCACACACCGCCTGTCAAGTCATCCGAGTTGGGCCTGAGTGAGGGTGACTCATCTTGGGCCGCTCGAACTTAGGTTCAGCAAGGGGGACTAAGTCATAACAAGGTATCTGTAGGGGAACCTGCAGATGGATCACCTCCTAAAGAGCCCAACCACACCAACTACCATACTGACCTAACATACCCGAAAGGGGTCACCAAAACCCGCCTCAGAGAGAGGGGCGAGTTACCAAATTATTAGTAATTACAAGCTGGTTATATACTCCATTATTTACTCTAAGAATCGTTATGGCGCTGATCTCTCAGGAAAGATACGCGCACGGGCAACACGAGACATTGCAGGTCACCCCCACACTGCCCCTCAAGGGGGCGGTGAGGAATGCAGCTAATGCCCTCAGCAAGGGTGAACCGCTCCTCATTTTCGACAACCCGGCGCGCGAAGGCGAGACCGACATCGTCTTCCTGGCCGAGAAGGTCACGGCAGAGAAGGTCAGGTTCATGCGCAGGGAGGCCGGAGGGCTCCTCTGCGTCACTGTCCCCGAGGAACTGATGACGGCCATAGGCCTCGGATTCCAGCAGGACATGCTAGGAGAGCTCTCAACGGCACATCCGATCCTTTCAAAGCTGGTCCCATCGAACCTCCCATACGACAGGAGGAGCGCCTTTGGGCTCGCGGTAAACCACCGGAGCACATTCACGGGGGTCTCTGACAGAGACCGGGCCCTCACCATCCGCGCCGTGGGCGAGATCGTCAGGGATTCAGCGTTCATGGGAAAGAGGGAGCTCGAGCAACGTTTTGCGAATGAGTTCATCGTGCCAGGTCATGTCCCACTCCTCCATGCAGCAAGAGGCCTTCTGGCTGAGCGCCGGGGCCACACGGAGCTATCCACGGCCCTGGCGAAGGTAGCAGGACTTACCCAGTCCCTGGCTCTCATGGAAATGCTCTCCGATGACGGTGGTTCCCTCCCCGTGAAGGAGGCAATAGAGCGGGCGCAGAGGAGGGGTTGGGCTTTTGTAGATGGCGAGGAGATACAACAGTCGTGGTTCCAATGGTTCGGGTGATGGCTACAGGGGTCTTTGACATCCTCCATCCCGGGCATCTGCATTATCTGAGCGAAGCAAGGAAGCTCGGGGACGAGCTCGTCGTTGTCGTAGCACGGGACAGTACTGCAAGAAGGTTGAAACGGGAACCGGTGGTTCCCGAGGAATCCCGTCGGCAGATGGTCGAAGGGTTGAAACCCGTTGACAGGGCAGTGCTGGGAACGACCGGTGACATGTACGAGACCGTTGTCTCTGTAAAGCCTGACGTCATCGCACTCGGCTTTGATCAGAAGTGGGACCCCGAGGTCATCCGCAGCGAGTGTGCCAAGCGCGGCGTGCATGTCAAGGTAGTGAGGCTCTCCGGTGTGCCCGAGAGACTGCACTCTACGAACCAGATCGTGGAACGGATCATGGTCATGCGTGGCAGGGCGAAAGCTGCCAAGGAGATGGCGGCACGCGCTAATCCCGATGCTTCGTCCAAGCCCGTATCGGAGACATGAAGACGATAGGAGTAGTGGACACAACCTTTGCCCGCGTGGACATGGGCTCGGCGGCGATTCGAGTGCTGAAGGGCCTCGATGTTGACCTCAAGATAGTGCGGAGCACTGTTCCAGGCATCAAGGACCTGCCTGTCGGCTCGCTGAAGATGTTTCGCGATGAGAAGGCCGACATTGTCATGGCTCTGGGGATGCCAGGGAAGGCGGAATATGACAAGGTATGCGCACACGAGGCGTCCCAGGGGCTGATCAGTGTTGCAATACAAGAAGGAAGACCTATCGTCGAGGCCTTCGTGTTCGAAGGCGAGGCCGGGGACGAAAAGGAGCTCCAGATGCTCGCCAGGAGGCGCGCGGAGGAGCATGCCCTCAACGCCTACCTCATGGCCTGCCACCCCGAGAAGCTCGGGAGGATGGCAGGTACGGGAGCCAGGCAGGGATTCACAGACGCGGGTCCTGTAGGGACCCATCGTCACAAAACAAGGAGGAACAGCAATGCCATCGCAAAGTACGCCTAAGGGAGAGGGAAAGGACGTGAGAGTGGCTATAGTGGCGAGCGAGTTCAACTACGATGTTACCGCCCTGATGGTGGAAAGGGCAAAGGAGGAGGCGGAATTCCTACAGGTTAGCGTTACGAACGTGGTCAAGGTGCCTGGAGTCTTCGACATGCCTCTCGCGGTCAGCGCACTAATGACGCGGAGCGACGTGGATGCGGTCGTTGCCCTGGGAGCGGTAATAGAGGGCGAGACGAGCCACGACGAGCTTGTCGCGAACCAGTCCGCGAGGAAGATGCTGGACCTGTCGGTAGAACATGGAAAACCACTCGGGCTTGGGGTGTCAGGACCGGGTGAGACCCGTCTGCAAGCACAGGACCGAATAGAGAAGGCGGCCGACGCGGTAAGAGCGGCGGTCAAGATGGTGCGCCGATTGAACGCATTGTAGCGCATAAGGATAGGGATCCGGGCCATAGACCCTGAATCCGGGCGCCCTTGCGGGGCCGAACTCACCAGCGGACAATCAGGGAGAGGATAAGCTAGACGCGAGGGCTACTTGTCGTCCTTAGAGGACCGTGACGACCTGGCTCTAACCTGAGAGCCGCCGCTTCGGTGGTGAGCAAAGTATCCAAGATTCCCAAGCGCGAAGAACACTGCCCCAGCGGCCGCGAGGACCAACACGATCCAGAGCCAGTATGCCGAGAAGAAGGCGGTGAACTTGTTCGCTGGCGTGGGCGGTGTAGGTGGGGTGGGAACAGAATAAGTCAATGAGGTGATGAAATGTATCTGCCCCGGGGTCTGCGACTGGAAAGCGAATGTCACGTAGGTCTTGGACGGGTTCACCAAACCGCTCGGGACAACACTATGCATGTAGCTGGTTGTGTTGACAGTCAGCGAATAATTCCAAGTAGAGTAAGCGCCGTACAGAATAGCTCCACCCTCATGAACGGCGAGGTAGATCGGGACGTTGTAGACCACGTTGCCGTCCACCAATGACTTCCATTGCTGGGCAATACCCGACTCCACCATTTCCTGAACAACTGTATTCCAGGCTCCCAATACCGTCTGGTTGAACGTCGGTGCGTATTGTGCTGCCAGGACGGATCGGCCCGTGCTTATCATAACGTCGGGTTCACCGACACCGTAAACGCTTGCCAACTGGACAGCTCCTATCGGTGAGTAGCCAGCTCCTGCCTGTGTGACATTTACCAGGCTCGTTGTGGCGCCAAATGGAGAATTTAGCAGGTCCACTGTTCCGTTGGCTGCAACAACACCGATGTCGGTACCTCCGAAGTCTCCCAGCCAGGACCCAGTCCAGCCCTCACCTGCCATTGGGATCTGTGCGAGAGTCCACTCTGGCGCGCTCGCGCGATAGACAAGATGGTCCGAACCCAGGACCAGCAAACCTTGACCGGTGGAGTTGAGATTGAGCTGTGCCGCGTAAACGCCCGTTGGAAGTGACATGTTTTGGTAGAGTAGAAGAGGACTGCTCAGATTCATCAAGTATAGCTGGACGTTGTTGCCGCTCCCCACTGCAATCTCTGCCGTCTGGTTGGCCAACATCTCTGTGGACATGCTCGTTGCAGTCGACGGAAGGTGGGTCAGTAGCGTGAGTGGGTTGTTCCAACCCGTGCTCGTGTATGTTGAGTAAAACATGTCCTTGTCCGACCCAATTGCGACGACTGTTGGGACACCGGACATGTACATCCCGCTGGCGGCGACAGCAGTGGGGTCTGGCCCTCCGCCGGGATCGTGGAGCGAAAGGATCGATGGCGCTCCCCATTGACCGGAAATCCCTTGCCCGGCAAGGTAGATGTTCTGAGCGCAAGTGGCAATGGTCGTTGGAAAGCCGTTCCCGTAGACGTCACGCTGCACGATAGCCGAAACAGTGGTGTTGCTGACGAGCGCCTGATTCAGAACAGTGCCGCCCGTGCCACCCGGAGCCAATGAATAGATCGATAGAAATCCATAGTTGTCCCCAGTTGCCAGGATCTCGGAACTCGGACCGTCCGGGGCTGCCGAAATGGCGGTTATGGTAGTATTCTTGTTGTGTACGCTCGGGGTGTTATCTGTGGCCCAGCTAAGAGGCCCAAAGGGCAGGAATGGTTTCGACCCGTTTCTAGCAAACAGGGTATCGAGACCTACCGCAAGGGAGAGCGAGTAGGTTCCTGAAAGGGTCCCATGAATGCTTCTCAGGTTGGCACTTCCCCCTGTCAGCGAGGCGTTGGGAAGGGTGATGACAGTAGACCCAGAACTATTGGAGACCGAGAATTGTGTCTGGACAGCCGATTCTCCAAACTGCCCACCCCATTGCCACAGCGGGGTGCCGCTCCCAGGAGGCTCGAAGGTGACGTTGGTGGGTGCTTCCAACGGTGACTCAGGTGTTTCAAACGTGGTGCTTGACGATCTGATGCTGGCCCCTGCGGGAAGGTAGACAGGAAATGTGGCGTTCGCAACCTGGCCTTGTCCTTTCAGTGAAACCGTCGATTCGTTGACAACGATTGCGTTCACGGTGGAGTCGTACGGATACGAATTACGGGATTGGTTCGAAGCGCTAGCCAAACCCGTGATCGTAATCACAATGCAGAGGATGATTGCCATTCCTTGCTTTGACAACGTCACGCTCGGTTTACCCTCTGCTTCGAACGCATGGGTGGTTCAAATATTAGGCCTTCGGTGTTGAAATTGACTTTGAAAACCTCATTGCTGGTATCTCGCCTGCGGGCGACGGTCTCGAAGTTCGCGCTAGTATGCATTTGATGCGATGGAAAAGCTTACACTGCCTGTCACGCCGGCTGCTGCATTGGAGATGATTTCGATGGAAAGGAAGTAGAATGCCAGGGTGGAACCCTTGGTAGCTGCCACTGGGTTGAGGACGGGTGGCGCGCCATGTCCCTGAGTGCATGCGTCCGTTGTCCATGCCGAACCATTGAGAGAATATGACCACGAACCTAGCCGTGGTGCCCCCACGACATTGTACCCTTGATATGGCACGGCTACTCCGCCTCCAGCGTTGTCGCACACTGCCGTGTTCTTGGGGTTGACAGCATTGTTGTTCACATTATTCGCCGTACCTGCAGTTGGCAACCACCTGGAGGTCCCCATTCCGATCGCCCCGGCGTAACCACTGGTCGATCCACCCTGTAGGGTAGCCAGGACCCAAGCCGGACCGGTCGACCCAGTCACGGCAGTCTCGTTCGCCCATATGTTGTCGACTGTAGTATACACCGCAACATTGCAAACTGCAACCGCCTCATCAATGAAATACTCGTAGGTTGCCCCCTTGGTCACATTGTATTGGATGGTCACGGAAGCTGTTCCCTGGCCTGCAATCGAAACATAGCTCTTGCCTGTCCCCCACCCGCCGAGAGGTGTCTCATCAGTGCTGTTCAGTCCATACCAGGAACAGACCAATCCGGAGGTATCTTGGAAGGTCTGCACATTGTTGTTTGCGCTCGTAGAATTTGTCACATAGACGGTAGCCATGACGAGTCCTGGAAGGACTGCCAACAGGGCCAGGATGGCCAACACGCGGGAGCCGCGCCTTCTGCTTGCTGGACCCTGGGCATATCTTATCGCCCTTACTAGCTCCCTAGACAAACCCTAGTTCCCCCTCCGTGAATGTACCAAGGTGATTCGGAGCTATAAACATATCGTCCAACGGTCATAGTATCCATGGGGCAGACCGAACCATTCCTCACAGATCATGTTCTTTCTTCTTAGTTATGACCTATGAGTAACTACCCTATATTCAACTCTCAGACATGTCGTTGAGGGACGGGAAACCCAGATGTGGTCCCCCCCGCATGGGCGCGGGGAGGATTCCCCGCGCCGCCGTCCTCTGCCCCCGCTCTAGTATGCGTTCGATGCGATTGCAAAGGTCACTGACCCAGCAGTCACTCCAGAAGCGCCCGCGGATATTATCTCAAGAGACAGGAAGTAGAACGCGACAGTTGTTCCCTTTGTACCGGCAGCTGGGTTGACGACTGCAGGGGCAGCGTGCCCCTGAGTGCATCCATCCACCGTCCATGCCGTTCCATTGAGGGAATACGACCACGAACCGAGGCGTGGTGCTCCGGCCACATTGTAGCCCTGGTATGGCACTGCCACTCCTCCTCCAGAGTTGTCACAAACTGCGGTCGCTGCGCTAGGGGTCGTCCCTGGGTTCTTGGCGTTGTTGTTCGCGTTGTTTGCAGTTCCAGCAGTTATTGTCCAAACCGCGCCATTCGCGGCAACTGAGCCCGCATAACCATTGATGGATCCACCCTGCAGGGTAGCGAGTACCCAGGCCGGACCAGCCGATGCCGTAGCCGCTGTCTCGTTGACCCACACATTGTCGGTCACCGAGTACACTGGCACGCTGCAAACAGCCGCTGCCTCGTCAACGTAGTACTCATAAGCTGCACCCTTGGTAACGTTATACTGGAGCGTAACGGAGGCTGTTCCCTGGCCTGCGAGGGAAACATAGCTCTTGCCTGTGCCCCAGCCACCGAGAGGAGTCTCATCAGTGCTGTTCAGTCCATACCATGAGCACGTCAATCCCTGCGTGTTCGCGAAAGTGCTTACTATGTTGTTTCCACTCGTTGAGTTCGAAACGTAGACAGTACCCGCCACTAGCCCTGGGAGTATGGCCAATAGCGCGATTATAAGTGTCAGGCGAGTACCCCGGCGTCGGCTCTTTCCACCCGTGTACTCCAATCCTCTCTTTAGACTCCTACCCCACATCGGTTACACCTGTGATATCACTAATTGTAAAGGCCGTATTTAACCATATCTCCGAAGGAATGCCACACCGGAACACAGCCACATTTGAGGGGGCAGGGTTTGGACCTTGACAAGCCTGCTTTGGGCCCTACCACCTCAACTGCTGATACTCACCGTACAGCTCGCGCCAAACGCCTGAAACCTCACCGAGGGTTGCCCCTTTCTTCAGGGCGATCATCACTGCGCCCATCACGTTCTGTCCCCCTTCCGTCACCTTGGAGAGCTCGGCCAGGGCCGCTTCGATCCCCTTGCCCTTCCTCGAGCTACGGTAGCCCTTGACCCCACGCGCGGCCTCTTGCTCTGCCCTTTTCAATTCTGCGTCCAGCTTTCCCTTGGGAACTGTGGGCAAGAGTGAGAAGCCCTCCTCTGTATCCACGTGGACCTCCACACCTACCTTCTTCTCCTTGCCCTCCTCTCTATCCTTGACCTTCCTGATGGCCTCTCCGAGAATCACGTTCTGGACGTACCCCTTTTCGAGAGCGACTATTGCCCCGCCCATCTTCTCTATCTCTGAAAGGTATGCTTGAGCATCTTCCTCGATCGTATCGGTCATTTCCTCTATCGCCCAGGCCCCTCCGACCGGGTCCACGGTGTTGGCGACCGCGCTCTCCTCAGCGATGATCTGCTGGGTTCTCAAAGCCAAGCGGGCGGCTGCTTCCGAAGCCGGGCCCATCATCTCGTCAAGAGCATTGGTGTGCACCGATTGGGCCCCGCCCAGAATCGCAGCCAGGGCCTCGAGAGATGTCCTGATGACGTTGAGCTCCGGTTGTTTGACGGCCAGGGTGGAAAGGTCGGTCTGTGCGTGGAACCGCAACATCTGAGCTCGGGGAGTCTTTGCCCCGAGGATGTCCCTTGCAAGGCCGGCCCAGATCCGCCTTGCAGCCCTGAACTTGGCCACCTCCTCCAGGACGCGGACCGACGATGAGAACAGGAAAGTAAGGCGTGGAAGGAAGTCGTCAATGGAAATGCCACGCTCCTCGACCGCACGGGCATATGCGACTGCATTTGCCAGAGTGAAGGCAACCTCCTGGGCTGCTGTGGCCCCGGCCTGCCTCATGTGGTAGCCAGAGACCGAGATGGGGTTCCACTTGGGCATCTCCTTCCTTGCGAACTCGACAACGTCTGCCGCAAGACGGATGGATGGACCAGGAGGATAGATGCACCTGCCGCTCACCGCGAACTCCTTCAGGATGTCGTTCTGTACCGTCCCCATCAGGTGTGAGCGCGGAACCCCCCGAGCTTCCCCGGCAAGGACCATCATCGAGAGAAGTATCGGGGCCGTCGCGTTGATGTTCATCGAGACGGCGACCTTGTCGATGGGGATCCCATCAAGAAGCACCCTCATGTCGTTCAAGGTGGAGACGGACACGCCGTTCCGGCCTACCTTTCCCTTTGCCTTGGGTTGATCCGGATCGAGGCCAATCTGAGTAGGGTGATCCAGGCCAATGGACAAACCGGTCTCTCCATCCTTGAGGAGATCGTGCAACCTTGCGTTGGTGTTCTTGGCCGTGCCGAACCCGACCCGCTGACGCATCGTCCAAAGCTTGCTCCTGTACATGGCGGGGTGTATCCCACGCGTGAAGGGGAACTCTCCAGGGAAACCGAGGTGCGAGAGGTAGTACTCCAGCTCGTTCTCTAGGGGAATTCCCAAGAGCGGAGGTGAGGAGCCCTCCACCCTCTCGTTCCCGAGCTCTTCCGATGCCCTCTTCTGCCATCGCTCGCGCGATGGTTTCTCTTCCTCGTTCTTGACGGGCTTCGACTTCATGCCTTCGGGCCCTTCGCCAGAGCTTCCTTGACCAGGCGGGGTATGTCGTATGGCACCTTCGCCACACGGGCTCCAGCAGCTTCCAGCGCGGCCACCTTGGTAGCCGCGGTCCCACGGCCCCGGCTGATGATGGCGCCGGCATGGCCCATCCTCTTTCCCGGGGGAGCCGAGCGACCGGCTATGTAACCGATTACCGGCTTATCGAACTTCTTCTTGATGTAATCTGCTGCTTCCTCTTCCGCAACCCCACCGATCTCTCCTACCATCACCACCGCACTTGTCTTCAGGTCCTCGGCGAACAGCTCCAGGGCGTCAATGAAGGTCATGCCAGGAACAGGGTCGCCTCCCAGCCCGATGCATGTGGATTGCCCGATCCCTGCCTCGCTCAGGTTGCTCACTATCTCGTACGTGAGGGTGCCGCTGCGGCTGATAACTCCAACGTTCCCAGCCTTGAATACGGCATTGGGAAGGATACCTACCTTGGACCCTTGCGGTGTCGCAATGCCTGGACAATTGGGACCTATGATGCGTGCCCCCTTTGACTTGGCATAGTAGAGCATGTTCAACATGTCGTGGAATGGTATGTGCTCGGTTATGATCACGACGAGAGGGATGCCTGCATCCACGGTCTCGTAAAGCGCGTCTCGAGCATATGGAGCCGGCACGAAGATACAGGCGGCGTTCGGGTGTGTCTTGTCCATGGCCTCCTGCACGCTGTCAAAGACCGGGACCTCCTCGACCACGGTCCCGCCCTTTCCTGGGGTCACTCCAGCCACTACCTTCGTCCCGAAGGCCTTCATGCCCGCAGTATGGATGGTACCCTGGTGCCCGGTGATCCCCTGGACAAGTACCCGCGTGTTGGAATCTACCAGAATGCTCATTTCCGTCCCTCCAAGGTCACAACATGCCGCACTGCTTCTGCAAGGTCAGAGTAGGATTCTATCCCAGCCTTCTTCAGTATGGCCATGCCCTCTGGTTCATTGTGCCCGCGTATGCGGGTTACGAATGGGAATGAAAGGGGTTTCTTTCCCATCTCTGAGACCAATCCCGATGCGACCGTATCGCAACGCGTGACCCCTCCGAAGATATTGATGAAGACAACCTTAGGGTTGGCTTCCCCCATGAGGGACAAGGCCTCCGAGACCTTCTTTGGATCGTCAGTGCCGCCCAGGTCCAGGAAGACTCCTGGCTTTCCCCCGTGTTCCAGCAGGACATCCAGGGTTGCCATGGTGAGCCCAGCGCCATTGGCTATGACGCCGATGTCGCCACCCATCTCCACGAACGCGATCCCCTTCTCGTGCGCCTTCGTCTCCAGTGGCGTCATCTCACCCTTGAGATTGCCATAGGTCGGGTGCCGAAATATTGCATCATCCTCGATGGTGACCTTGGAATCGAGCGCGACCAGATGTCCCCCCGCGATTGCCAGGGGGTTGATCTCGACAAGCTCTGCATCCTCCTCGGTGAAGACCCTCCAGAGGGACTGCACGAGCCCGCTCAGCTCCTTCCCCAGTGGGCCGTCAAGGCCGAGGAACTTTACGGACAGCCTCTTCTCGTAGTCGACAACACCGATCGAAGGGTGAATCCAGACCTTCCCGATCTTTTCGTCTGGAACACTCTCGATCTCGACACCGCCTTCCGCGCAGAACATGAGTACTGGAGCCCTCCGTGAACGGTCGAGAGTGATCGATAGATAGAGCTCCCTGGTCAGGGGAAGCTTCTCCTCGATCAGGACCTCCTTCACGGTTTCTCCCTTGAAGTCCGTGCCAAGGAGCTTCATCGTTGCCGCCTTGGCTTCCTCAAGGGTGTTGGCGAACTGCAGTGCGCCTCCCTTGCCCCTGCCCCCGATCCGGACCTGGGCCTTGACAACGCAAGGGAGGGGAACCTGCGTCCCCACCACTTTCGATACTTCTTCAACCGATCTCACTACCGCTCCCTTAGGGAGGGGAATGCCGTAGCGCCGGAAGACTTCCTTTCCTTGCCACTCTAACAGCTTGACCATGATTTCCGCGAGAATCAACGGCCGTATAATGATGGCGCAAGTGGCATGGGCGAGCGCATTCTCTGCGGCCCTCAGGCTTCGTAGTGGCCTTGAGGGCCGATTCATGCCTCGGTACGTCGGCATCGGAAGATAGCAATTCTCATGAGCCCCTGGCCTATGCACATAGGTCGAGGCTAAGAACCATCAGGCATCAACGTCACCGCAAGGCATAGATGGTCTTGGGCGTGGGCTAGAGATAATGGAATCACAGCTCGAAACGAAACGATGTATCTCCCTCACCCTCACCTTCGCAGTGATCGCACTGCTTCTCTTGAGTGCCAATGTCCTATTATTCTCCTCGGGAAACACATCAGGCACGGTCGCTCACGATGGCATTCTTGGCGAACGGGCCTCAGCATCAGCACGATCCGGCCCGGGAGCCTATTCTCCACCGTCATCCGAACGTGGTCCCTCCACGGGTTTGATGACTTACCCTTCGGCCATCGTTCCCATTGTCATCACGAACTCGCAGGCGGTCGGCACCGGCACCTACCAGCAGATCATCCACTTCAATTCGGCGCAGTACTCGTCCTACCTCAATTCCAACTGGACGAACGTTAGGTTCGTCTATGGCAACGATACGAAGATCCCAGCGTGGATCGAGTCCAACGCATCGAACACCTCCCCGAACACCGTCGTCTGGCTGAGGCTCTATCCCATTGGCCCTTCCTCTAGCGAGACGGTGTACCTGTTCATCGACCCTACGGGAACCTTCGAGCTCTCCGCGTCCGGTCCGACTGGTGAGGCTCCCTATCTCTCCGCTCAGTACGGAAGGTTCGACGATGGCCGTATCGTCTTCAACTTCTACGACAACTTCGCGGGAACCACGCTGAGCAGCGAGTGGGGGTCTCCCATCAATGACGGTGGCACTGCCACAGTCAACAACGGAATCGTTTTCACAGTGGACAGCACGGATTACGTCTTCCTGGCTACGGCTGCGAAGGTCCAATACCCGCTGATCGCCGAGATGGACTTCGATCCGAACAAGCTCGCCAACACGGCTGCTAACCCCATGATCGGTGAGTCCGAGACCACGACAACCACCGGCGCGGTGGACCTTTGCGGCGGATACGAATACAACTGGTATGCAGGAAGCCCGAACCAGGCGTTCATGGTTGCCTCGAACCAGCCGGTATGCAACACCAATACCGTATCGAGTGGACAGTACAGCCCGGACAGTGGGTCCATCGTCGGTTTCGTCTGGTACAGCACCGGGAGCGTACACATGTTGGTGAACTATGCCAGCCTCTACAACAGTGGGGACAACTCGGTCGCGATCGGCAACTACTACCTCTACTTCGGCATCTCGAATTCAGGCGCCGGCTCATTTGGGGCGCCCTGGTTCAGAGCTCGGGCTTATCCCCCTTCTGGGGTCATGCCAACCGCTTCTACCGGCACCGCGAATCCTGTCTACCAGGTGACCTTCGCGACCTCTGGGCTCCCGGCGGGCACTGGCTGGCACCTCAACTTCACCGCCTACCCTGCCGTGATCCCGCCTCCAGACGTGTCAACGCCTGCAAGCAGCTCAGTGGTCCCACTCATCAACGGGACGTACTCCTTCCGGGTCACCAGCTCTAACAGTGTCTATGCCTACACGGGAACTGGGGGCGTGGTGGAATCTGGCGGAACACCGTCCACCGTACCAGTGCCCTTCTCCCAGGTCATCTATCCGATCGGCATCAACGAGACTGGGTTGCCTGCTGGAAGTACATGGTACGTCAACCTGACAGGAGGACCCGCCGGGTTCACCCTTCCTCCCAATGCCTCCGCTCTTTCTGGCGGGGTAGTCCTGCTCCATGCCATCAACGGGACCTACACATTCGCGACCGCCACCAACAACAACTCCTTCTACGCCACCCACCCGATCAACATGTTCGCCGAGTCTGGTGGGACCCCCAAGAACGTCACGGTCACTTTCGCCCCCAAGCCCACCTATGCAGTGACATTCAATGAGAGCGGGCTCCCTGCCGGCACGCCGTGGTCCGTGACGGTCGGCAATGGGTCCAGCGGGTCCAGCTCGCTCACGATCTCCTGGATCCTGATGAACGGGACCTACCAGTTCCAAGTGGGGCTGGTCCCAGGATACCTGGCATCCCCACTCAACGGTTCCTTCAGGGTCAACGGTGCTCCACTCAATATCTCCATTGATTTCACTCATTTCGTAAACGTATCCTACCCATTCGATTTCGTCGAGAAGGGGCTTCCCACCGGAGCTGAGTGGTATGTGAACTTCACGGGTGGACCGGCAGGATCCTCCCTTCCCACGAACCTTTCAGGAGCAGCAAAGAGTGCTCTTCCTACACGGCTCATCAACGGCACGTACACCTATGACCTGGCCACGAACAACAAGTCCTACTCTACCCCGACCCTGGGGTCGCTCATAGAGGCTGGCGGAAGTCCAGCCAACGTGACAGCGATCTTCACAGAGATACTCTACTCGGTGACCTTCACGGAGTCAGGCCTTCCATCTGGAACCTCCTGGTCGCTCACGTTCGCCGGGACTCAGCACAGCGTGACTACCTCTTCAACGTCGACCCAGATGCCGAACGGAACCTACGGGTTCAGCGTGGGTGTGATCTCCGGATACCAGTCCTCACCCTCTACGGGAACAATCCATGTAGATGGGAAGGCAGCCCAGCAAGCCATCACGTTCTCCAAGATCGTCGTGAGCACCTATGTCGTGGCTTTCGACGAGTCGGGTCTCCCAGCGGGGACATTCTGGTCGGTGTCCCTCGGTGGCACGCTGCTCAATTACAGTGCGACCCAGATCACCTTCAACGAGCTCAATGGGAGCTACTCGTACAATGTGAGCCAGTCGCAGGGCTATCTTCCCAATCCGGCGCATGGGGTGGTCTCGGTCGCTGGATCGCCTGTGACCGTCCAGATCACGTTCACAAAGAAGGCCAAGCCCGGACCAGAGGTGTATCTCCTTACCTTCAAGGAATCGGGACTGCCGAACGGTGACAATTGGTCAGTGACCGTTGGGAGCACGGAGAAGACGGCGAATAGCACGCTCATCACTTTTTCAGAGGCGAACGGCACCTACTACTACAATGTCACTGGCCCTGGAGGCTACACGATAACCAATGACTCCGGCACAGTGAAGATCCAGGGCAGCCCACAAGCGATTGCAATCAATTTCGAACCCCAGGAGCAGTCAACCCTGATCAATGGCGTTTCGACTAGCTACTTCTGGTTGCTGGTCATCGCGGCCATCGCGGTTATTGCCCTCCTCTGTGCCGTACTGATCTACCGGCGACGACGCCGTGACAAGAAGACCACTCCCGCTGGTGTGACGGTGTCTTCGGCAGGAGTCACACCGACGGACAAGGAGGCGGCCGAAGGCGCTGACGTGCCTGCGCCGGCAGCCGGCAAGAAGGAAGAGTGGAGAGAGGACTAGGTTTCGATCCGAGAGGGCAACGTAGCCACCTCACTTGAAAGATCGTACTACAATTCCTTCTGCTTCAAAGGTTTAAATAGGGCACAGAGATAATCCAATCTATGGCAGACCGTGACAAGAACCGTGGTTTTCACTCGGCCGCGGGGCTCATCCAATACTACGACATGGAGGAGACCAAAGCCCTCAAGCTGCCCCCAACGCTTGTGATATCCTTGGGCATCGTCGTTGGGGTCCTGGTAGAAATCCTGAAGTGGAGATACCCGACCTGAACCTTCGGCTGAGCCCGGCCTCAAGGCCTTCCCATACTCAACACTTAAGAGAGAGACCGCATTCCCCCTCCCATGGCCCTTCCAGCTAAGCTACAGAATGACCTGAGACAGTTCCAGAGATTGCAGCAGGAATTGGGATTGCTCTCCCAGCAGCGGGCGCAGTTCGAACTCAAGTTGCGCGAGACGAACCGGACCTCTGACGAGCTGAAGTCTCTTCCGGAGGATACCCCCATCTACAGGACGGTCGGAGGGTTGCTGGTCAAGTCAAAGGGAAGGAAGGAGGTCGAAGACATCCTGATTGAGGACAAAGAAACCCTAGAGGTGCGCATCAAGGCCATCGAGAGGCAGGAAAGTCACCTTCGCGACAAGTACGAGACGCTGCAGAAGGAACTGACCACCGCTCTTCAGGCGGCAGGAATCACCGACGACAGCGTCGCTCCACCTGCCGACGGGACCAAGGGCGAAGAATAGGTCTGACCCAGCGGCCCTTGGGGGCCGGCTCAGACCTTGCGCTCCGTGAGCATGTGCCCGATCTTGCGAAGGAGCTCTGCCTGACCCGTTGGGATGCCCTTCATCAGTTTGAATCCCTCATCCCTGAGCTCTGCGATCTTGGACTCGGAGTACTCTATGCTGCCAGTACCCTTGATCACTTCGATCGCTGCATCGAGCTTTCGCGGAGAGGCCAACGGATTGCCGAGAACCTTCTCTATGGCTTCCCTTCCGCTCGGTGTGGCGCGACGCCACGCCTCGATCAAGAGCAACGTTCGCTTGCCTTCGAAGAGATCGTTGGTGGACTTGCCCACCTCTTCCTCAGTTGTTACTCCCAGTCCCAGGATATCGTCTCTCAACTGGAAGGCCACTCCGAGAAGGTCTCCCACCTTGCCCAGCGTGTCGAGCAGACGAGGAGATGCCCCGGCGAGAATCGCACCCATCCGTAGAGGTGAACTTACCGTGTATACGGCAGACTTGAGCCGGTGAACTGTGAGGACATCCTCCTCTCTCACCTTCTCGATCGGCGACGCGTTGAGGTAGATGTCGAGTAGCTGGCCCAGCGCTGTCAACCGCGTCATCCTCCCGTATTCTGACAGGACGGCGAGCTTGCGCTCCGGAGGCACTTCGGGAGTGAGGAAACATCGGGTGGTCAGGGATTCCATGAGGTCGCCGAGAGTTATCGCAATCGCCTCACCGAAATCGGTGTCAATCCCGGCCAGATCGTTCTCCGAGTGGAACTTTGCCATCGAGACATGCATGGTCGGGCCGCCACGGCGCGTTTCCCCGTGGTCTATGATGTCATCGTGGATCAGCATCCAGCCCTGGAAGGTCTCAAGGGCCACGGCTGCCGGCAGCGGAACGTTCAGGTCCTTGCCGCCTGCGACGTGATACCCGGCCAGGATGAGAAGGGCCCGGAACCGTTTGCCTCCTCTCAGGGCGAATTCCTGTACGGCTTCGAGAAACGGAGCCAAGCGAGGGCTCTCCTTCTTGACAGATTGCACTTCCATCGATAGCACATTAGCTAGCGATTTGTCTATTGCAGGTTTCCAAGCAAGGAGGTCGTCAAGGTCCATTCGAACCACCAGTCCCGTGACATGGCCACGAGCATATAATGAAGGGCCCCCCGACTGACTTTCCGCTGCGGTCAAGCGTCCCACAGCTTATTATTCTACTTCTCTCACTTCCCCCACTGGAATGGTGGTCTTGTGAAGCCCGTCCGTTTGGTTGAATCCATCGCTGAAAACTTCGGTCAGAGACTGGTCGATGCGAAGAGGGCAGGTGCCACAACATTCCTCTCCACTCCCGATGGCTTCCTTTATGCATTCATCGAGGAGCCGCAGCACCTGACAGCGCGGTACCTTGAGACCCTCAAGGCCAAGGGTCTTGCAGATTTCAAGCACATAGTCGTTCTCTCATCAGGCAATTTCACTCCGGAGATGCTCCAGATCCTCAACGACCAGAAGGTCTCTGTAGTTACCGGAGACCGATTCACGTTCCTGATCCGCGCCATGGGTTTGGATTCCGCTTCGTCCCCTCCTACCCCTGCCCCGGTCGCCCAGTCCACGCTACCGACCGCACAGAGGCTGGACAAGCTCATGCACATGGGCAAGGACTGGATGGACATGGGAGTCCCTGCGCTGGCTGCGCGATTCTACGGTGAAGCTACAAAACTGAAGCCGGAATACGTGCCGGCGTACCTGGGTGTAGGGGAGGCCTATCTCGCGCTCAGTTTCGGTGACATGGCTCAGGATGCCTTCGACACAGTGCTCCGCCTGCAGGAGGGAAACATGCAGGCAAGAGTGGGAAAGGCCAGGCTCCACGGCGTTCTCGGCCGAGTAAAACAGGAGATAGACGAACTCAACAACCTCCTCAAGGAGACACCCGGCAGCACCGTCGTTCGCGCGCACCTGCTGGCCGCCCTGGTGGAAGCGAAGAAGTGGGACGAGGCCATTTCCCACATCGACGCGCTGCTGAAGATCGCTCCGAGCGAAGGGCGTTTCCATGCCATGAAGGCCGCGTGCCTCATGCACCTGAGAGAGAGAAATGCAGCGATAAGGGAGGAAGAGAGAGCTCTCTCACTTGGGATGCCGCTCGAGGACCTGGAGAAGGTCTACTTCACAATGCGGTTGCCTCAGCGCGCGCTGCAGAGCGGTCTAAAGTCAGGCCATGAAGAGAAAGTGACTGCCGCGAGAACCAGCGAAGCGGTTCCTGAGTGGCGAAAGCGGCATTAGTGGGATACATTAGCTGGAAAACATGTTGGGTAGGTCCCTTGGATATCAGAGCTACTCGGTGACCATGTCCAGGCCTACGACTATCAGGTTCTCCAGGATAGAGGTGATACACATCCTCGTCGCCTTCTGCGTCCTGACGCTGGATTTCTGGCTCATTGCCACCGGTGCGAACCTGCTAGGGACCAGTATGTTCGGATACAACTTCAGCTTCCTTGCCGCTGTCCCTGTCGCAGCACTTGTGACTGCAACCGGCTTTGTCTCCCACGAGATGGCACACAAGTTCTCTGCCCAGCGCATGGGGCTTTGGGCGGAGTTCAGGATGGCCCTGCAGTGGTTGTTCCTCTCGATCATGTTCGCCTTTGTAGGCTTTCTTTTCGCTGCCCCTGGAGCTACAATGGTCGGTGGGTGGGGCTCAAAGAAGGAGGCAGGGGTGACGAGTATCGCGGGGCCGAGCATTAACCTGTGCTGGGCGGCTGTGTTCCTGGGGGGCGCCATGCTTACCACGCATTTCCACCTGCACTACTGGTTGTATGGCTACTGGTCAGTGGTCTTCACGACGGTGGCCCTGGTCAATCTATGGTTCGCCATATTCAACCTCATACCATTCGGCCCCCTTGACGGAAAAAAAGTGCTGAACTGGAACAAAGGGGTGTGGGCTGCTGCCTTCTTCGGTGCCGTGGCGGTCTTCATAACCTTAGTCTACATATTCCCCCAATTCACATAGGCAACCATGGTGCTGCACGAACTTGGAGAAGGGAGACTGCTCATCGACCTGGATTTCCAGGATACGCCTGACGTCATAGGTAGCTACCTCATCCCTGAGAAGGAAGGCTGGGCCGTAGTGGAGACCGGACCAACAACTGTTCACGATGCCTTCATGGAGGGCATCGCTGAGGCGGGGATCGCTCCGGTCGAGATCAAGGACGTCTTCTTGACTCACATCCACCTTGACCACGCCGGTGGCGCTGGTGCATTGGCCGAAAGCCTGCCGAACGCGGTCTTTCATGTCCACAAGATAGGCCTTCCTCACCTGGTGGACCCGACACGCCTCATCGCGAGCTCAAGGAAGGCCTGGGGAGAAGAGATGGCTACGGCGTTGTGGGGAGACGTACTGCCTCTCCCAGCTGCCAGGGTCCACGGGATAGAAGGAGGAGAGAGATTCCCGATGGACAGGGGCTCCTTCCTGGAGGTCCTCAGGACCCCAGGACATGCCAGCCACCACGTGAGCTTCTTCGATTCCGCATTGAAGGGCATTATGGTCGGTGACGCTGCAGGTGTCCTTCTTCCCGGAGCCACTCATAATCGCCCAGGACTTCCTCCGCCAGACCTCGATGTCGAGGTCTACTTCAGGAGCTTGGAAACGCTGAGGGGATGGACCCCGGAGAAGCTTTTCTTCAGCCACTTCGGTCCTTTTGACCGCGCGATGGAACGGCTCACGGATGCCGCCGAGAGCGCCCAATGGTGGGTCGATGTCGCTTTGGAAACGGCAAGGAAGGAGCCTACTGTGGAGGCCATCACGAAGGCGATAACCGAGGCAGACGAGAAACGCTCGGCAAAGGAAGGGGAGAGATATGCCATCCTTTCCAAGAAGCACGAAATGGTCTCGGGGTGCAAGATGGCCGCGCAGGGGCTCCTGAGATACTTCACCAAGAAAGGTCTCATCGTAGCGTAGTGCCGCACACGGGGAGCACTACGTTGTGGCATCGGCGCCAGCCAAACAGTTTTATAGACTCAAACTCTCCCCAATGTTGATACTCATGTTGGGAGAACACTATCCCCCAGTAGGTCCGTTGAAGATCCCGCAGCCGGGAGAGTTCCTGAAGGGAACGACAACCATAGGTCTTGTTTGCAAGGACGGTGTGGTCATGGCGACAGAGCGCCGGGCCACCGCAGGGTCCTTCATAGCCAACAAGGCAACGATCAAGCTGTTCAAGATAGACAACAACATCGGTCTGACGATTGCCGGCCTGGTCGGCGATGCTCAGGCCCTTGCGAGGTATCTCCGCGCCTCGGTCTCGATCTACAGGCTGCGCCGTGGCTCGCCAATATCCGTCGAGGGAGCGTCAACACTACTCGCCAACATACTGAGCAACAACCGGTACATGCCCTATTACGCCTGGTTCATCCTCGGCGGAGTAGGTCCGAAGGGAGGACACATCTTCTCGATCGACCCCTTTGGAGGCAACATAGCTGACAATTACGTATCGGTTGGTAGCGGTTCCACTCTCGCCTACGGTGTCATGGAGGAGAACTACGAGGAAAACATGTCCATGGCAGACGGCATTGACCTGGCTCTTCGTTCCCTGCATGTGGCAATGAGGAGAGACTCGGCGAGCGGCGATGGCTACCTGCTGGCCACCATCACCGAAAAGGAGTACAAGGAGTACGCAGAGGAAGAAATCAAGAAAAGGCTTACAAAGCTGAAGATCGCATAGAGTTCCTGCCCATTCTTTAGGCCCCTTTTGGGGTCTTCAACCCTTTCAACAACCCTTTCAAGTCACATTCCTAAATGAGCTACGATGGATTGATTCAGGAGATTAAGAAACTCCTGAAAGAAAGTATGCCGGAGGACATCAAAGTCACCTCCGTTGAGCTGGAAGGCCCGTACGTTGTGCTCTACACCCCCAACCTTGATGCCTTCGTCTCTGGGGGAGACCTGCTGAGGCAGGCGGCACAGAAGCTCCACAGAAGGGTTCTCGTGCGCTCCGATCCGAAATCGCTGGCGAAGGCCAAGGATGCGGAGAAGATCATCCGGGAGGTCGTGCCTGCAGAGGCGGAGATAACACAGATCTACTTCGAGCCCGAGACCGGGGAGGTGTCCATCGAGGCTGCCAACCCTGGCGCTGTGATCGGCAAGCAGGCTTCAACACTCAACGAGCTCAAGCGCAAGATTGGCTGGGTCCCGACCGTCGTCAGAACGCCCCCCATACCGTCCAAGACAGTGGAGGAGGTGCGCCTGTTCATGAGGAGCGTTTTCGACGAGCGCCAGAAGTTCCTCAAGAGAGTTGGGCTCAAGATGTCCCGGGACCGCTCCGAGGAGCGGATTTGGGCCAGGAACTCATCCCTAGGCGGCTACCGCGAGGTCGGGCGCAGTGCCCACCTTCTCACCACACCCACGTCCAAGGTCCTCATCGATTGCGGGATCGACCCGGGTTCCGACAGGACTCCATTCTTCAACGCACCCGAAGCCCTGCCGCTCGATAACCTCGACGCGGTCATAATAACGCACGCCCACATGGACCATGCCGGACTCGTGCCTGCACTGATGAAGTACGGTTACGATGGGCCGATCTATTGCACTGCCCCCACCCGGGACATGATGGCGCTGCTCCTCCTCGATTCCATCAAGGTGATGAACTCGGAGGCACGGAAGGGTCTGTTCGATTCCTCGCACGTGCGCCAAGTCGTGAGCCACACCATACCCTTGAGGTGGGGCGAGACCACTGACGTCTCTCCGGACCTCAGGCTCACACTCCACAACGCCGGACACATCATCGGATCATCCATAGCCCACTTCCACATCGGTGACGGCGACTACAACATGGCCTACTCTGGTGACATCAAGTTCGAACGGACATGGCTCTTCAACCCTGCCGCCAACCGATTCCCTCGCCTGGAGGCCATGGTCATAGAGTCCACCTACGGTGGTCACCAGAACGTCCAGCCCAGCCGCACTGAGGCGGCCGAGGAGCTTTCTCACTTCGTGGAGAAGATACTGAGACGGAAGGGCCACGTGCTCATCCCCGTCTTCGCAGTGGGCAGAAGCCAGGAGGTCATGCTGGTGCTAGAGGAGAAGATGCGCCAGGAGAAGATCCCCAGGGTGCCGGTCTACCTGGACGGCATGATCTACGAGGCCACTTCCATCCACACAGCCTACCCGGAGTTCCTCAACAACCAGCTCCGCACGCAGATATTCCAGCAGGGGGACAACCCCTTCCTCTCGGACGTCTTCAAGAGGGTCGACAGCACGCAGAAGAGACAGACCATCATGGATGACAAGGATCCTTCGATCGTGCTCGCGACCAGCGGCATGATGAATGGTGGGCCGGTGATGGAATACTTCAAGGCCTGGGCCCCAGGCGAGGAGAACGGGATGGTCTTCTCCGGCTACCAGGCTGAGGGGACCTTCGGAAGACGACTGCAGCGGGGAATGGCCGAAGCGACCATGAGCGATAGCGGGAGGTCTGTAACCTTCCCCATCAAGATGGAGATGGTGAACTGCGAGGGATTCTCAGGGCACTCCGACAGGGTCCAGCTCGTGAACTACGTTGCAACCCTGGACCCGAGACCCCAGAGGATCATAGTGAACCACGGCGAGGAGAGTAGAGCGCTGGACCTGGCAGCCAGCCTGCACAAGCGCTTTGGAATGGAGACAAGAGTTCCCTATAATCTAGAGACCGTGCGGGTCCTTTAGGAGCAACCGCTTCGATTCTAGTTTCTCGGGCGGGTCAAACTACCTCGCCTTTAGGTCCTTCTCCCGGGTCTCGGGAAGTAACTGGGATAACACGCAGATATCCTTCTCTCGCGCTCTTGCATACAAGCATCCCTCAACACCCGGAGAGGAACGCACCAGTTCCTTGGCTAGATTCCCGTCCACGGCATTCAGGTTGTGGCTCGGGATGAGATGCGCAAGCGCGACCGACCTGTTTCTTACAAGGTCCTTGAACCTGGGCATGTAGTGTCCTCCTCCCACCCCCACGACAATGGGGTCCTGTCTAGTCGTCTCATCGTCAAGATCAGCTACGACCCGCGAGATTGCCTGGTGGACCTCTCGATTCTCCCACTCGGTCTGGGAACTTCCGATCTCGACGAAGAAGCTCGGATATTCCAGGAATGGGCCATGGTGCGTCGCCTCGAAGGTCGTATCGATGCCAATCTTCATACCCTCTTCCCTCAGTCGCATGAACGCTGCTGTCATCAGGCGGGCAGGTACTGGATTGACCGTTCTCGATTTTCCCCCCATCTCGGTGTCCTCGGTCAGATTCCCTACTGGATGGACGGTCATGCAAATCGTTCCGCTCTCACTCCTGTGCATGGATGGAAAGATCACTGCACGAAGGCGCTGTGTGAGTTCAGGGGGAAGCGCTCCGTTGAGTCCACTGTCGAATATGTGGAGTGGTTCTCGCCATAGCGTCAGGGCTCCGCTATCGAGCCTGCGGACCACAGTGCCATCCACGTGCCATGGCGTTGCCATTCCCTGGCCAAGCAGCGAGGCAACTCCTTTTGCGACGGGGTCCTGCCTGCTGAGGATGACCAGGTACTCCTTCTTCTCTGGGTCCAACCTAGGGTCCATGCTCAAGGAGATGCCAGTCTGATCAGGTCTATGCGAATCCGGGTGGAGGCCCGCTTGCCCTGGATGATGGTTGATACTGCTCCGTGGCCACACCCATGTGCGTTGCCAATGCCTGGAAGGTCTGGACTAGGTCTTGAACGCCGGCAGTTAGCTTCTCCTGCTGCTTTCGAAGCGCTTCGACCTGTCTCTTCAAGTCCTCAAGCCGCAGTTCCAATTCTGCCCACTTATCCTCTGGCATCAACTCACACCAATCATAGTCATACATTCGGACAAGAAAAAGCTATGTTCTAGTGGCAACGCCGTTCGTGGCGGTGCTTTTTCTCGTTGATATAGTAGCGCATCTCAGGAGTTGATTCGAAGCCGAGCTTAGAATAGACCAGCCTTCCCTGGCCTGAGGCATGCAGCACCACTCTGCTGTACCCCTTCTTCCGAGCAACCTCGACAAGCCCCTTGACGATAAGCGTGGCAAGACCACGTCTTCGGAACGCAGGCTCTGTGAACATCGACATGATGTAAGGGCTTTCCATCTCTTGGATCACCGGACGCGGGTGGTCTGGCTGGAACCAGAGACATCCGCTCGCTACGGGACCTGCCTTGGGGGCGTCCACTATGAGGCCAAGCAACCTTCCCCTCCTCATCTGCTCTTGAGCCCATCTTCGATAACGGCTGTCGTGGCTTGCGATCTCCTGCTCGGTTCTCCCGCCGATGTCGGACCACATGAGGTGGCGGTGGCGCACCAATGTGGGAAGGTCCTTCATGGTCACCCTTCGAAGACGGAACGGTGTGGCTGAGCGGCCCCCGCTCCTCCCACCCCTCGCTACAGGGGCCTTTTTGCGTCCTGCCATGAACAACCTATCCAAGTATCATGAGTCTAAAGCTTCTGCTCTTTTTTAAATCTCCCGCGTCCTTCGCCTGACCATCAACTCATGTCCGACATACCATTCCTGATAGCTGCGATGGCCAGCTTCTTTGCCATCGTGGACCCCATCGGGACCCTTCCATTCTTCGTAAGCTTGACCGAAGGGTTCAACGATGATGACAAGCGCATCATCATGAATCGTTCCACCCTCATACTCGGTTCTACGCTCATGCTTTTTGCCCTCTTTGGCAGGTACCTCTTTGCTGCCTTCGGGTTCACACTGTACGCGTTTGAGGTGGCAGGGGGGATTCTCCTCTTCTTCGTGGCCTACGAAATGTTGAACGGGGAGATGGCGAGGACCAAGCTCTCCAATACGGACAGAGAGGAGGCCTTGGCCAGAAGGGATGAACTTTCCGTTGTTCCACTTGGCATACCTCTCCTTGCGGGCCCTGGTGCGATTTCCACGGTAATGATCTACGAAGGAAATGCAGGATTCAGCCTGACCCTTAACCTCGCTGTCTTCTCCGCAATAGTCGCAGTGACAGTCATAACCTGGTTCACCCTTCGCTACGGCAACAAGATATTCCGATACCTTGGCCGCATCGGCGTCATGGCCATCTCCAGGATAATGGGGCTTCTCCTCGCGGCAATAGCCGTTCAGTTCGTGATCAACGGTATCTTCGGTGCGATAGCCACCCACACGTTTTAACTGGGACTTCTCGTTTGAAAAGACGGCCCAGGGGTCTCCTCTTCACACCGGGGGCCTTGCTGTTCCCAGAGACTAGTAGATAAAGGTCGCGGAAGAACGGCTTTTGTATTCCTTTGCGTTGGGAAAACTGCCTTGAAGAGTGACGAGATTGCCAAGCGGAGAAAGATACTCAGGACACCTGTCAAACCCATCGATGTTCGTTCCATTGACGGGATAGGCGACCTCCTGGAAGCTTTCCAATCCACGTCAATCCAGGCGCGCAACCTTGGCCGGGCATTCCAGGTATGGAAGAACATGCTGACCGACAAGAACCGGCCCACCATCTTCATGGGGCTCTCGGGCCCGCTGATCGCCGCCGGACTGAGGGAGGTGCTGCGTGATTGCGTCAGGCTGGGACTCGTGGATGTTGTGGTCTCTACAGGAGCCATCCTGTATCAGGACCTCTACCAGGCGCTCGGCTTCCGACACTACATAGGTTCGCCAACTGCAGACGATGTGGAACTGAGGGACCTGGCGATAGACAGGATCTACGACACATATGTTGACGAAGAGAAGTTCGAGGAACTGGACAGAATAATAGGGAAGGCAGTGGAGAAGCTTCCGCCCCGCGGTTACTCTTCACGCGAGTTCCTCGAGTTTCTGGGTCGCGCAATCCCTGCCAAGGACTCGCTGCTTGCGATCTGCGCCAAGGAAGGTGTCCCGGTCTTCTCTCCCGCGCTCATTGACAGCTCAATTGGTATCGGCCTCACGTTGCACTACGGCAAGAATAGGGGTAAGGACCGATTCGTGCTCGACGCGGTCAGAGACAACTACGAACTCGTCCAGATACTCGCTAACTCTCCAAGGACCGCTGTGGTCTATGTGGGAGGCGGCACTCCCAAGAACTGGATCAATGACGGGATCGTGATGGCGAACTATCACTACAACCGTAACGGAGAGGGTCATCACTATGCACTCCAGGTGACGACAGACGTACCTCACTGGGGGGGTCTGTCCGGAAGCACCCTGGACGAAGCCATGAGCTGGGGCAAGGTCTCACGCCATGCAACCAAGGCACAGGCCTTCGTCGAAGCGTCTATTGCCCTGCCTCTCCTGGTCGGAGCGCTTTACGACCGGAGATCGGAGTGGCAGTCCAGGAAACGTCCGAAGTTCATCTGGAATGGGGATCAAGTCGTAAGAAAGTAGCGACAGGACCCGTCTTCCTTACAGATATTGGACGCAGCCAACAAGTCGAAGTGTCAATCCTGAGATAACAACGGGTTGCCCCCATGTGATACGGATGGAACCGAAAGATTAACAGCCCTCCCGTAGTCTAGCATAGTAGAGATTCGCAAAGCATGCGGAAACCGAGAACCCTATTTGTCCTGGTAGTGACCCTGACGTTGCTTCCCCTGTTCTCTCTGCCAGGGGCCCAGCTGGCAAGTGCGTCTGGTCATGTGGCGGTACCCATGGCCAGGCCTACAACGCGCGCAGTCTCTTGGGAAGGTCTGGAGCCCGGATGGACCATGTTCCACGGAGGCCCGGGGGTCAACGGTTCGTATTCAGGATACTTCCCATGGTCGCATTTCGGGCTTGCGTGGGAAAACAACTTCCCCAATACGTCGTACACACCGACGAATACTGGAGGGGTAGCTCCCCAGTCCTCACCGGTAGTGTTCAACGGTTCGGTCTATCTCATGGCCTCAGCAACTCCCTCGCTCCTCCAGGTAAATGCAACGAACGGCAACCTGGTCAAGGCTGAGAACCTGGCAACTCTGACCGGGACTGTAACGGCCTCATCGATAGTCTCGACCCCACTGATCGGCGAGTACGATCACTCCGCGTTCCTGACAGTGAATCCAAACGCTGCGGGTACCCACGATACTTTCTCGGTCAACCTGACCTCAGGCGCGGCGGTGTTCTGTCACTCGTCCGAGGTCTCTCTTGGCGGATCCGCCCCGATCCCCGGGGGCTTCGTGGAGCCGACCCGTGGGGGCATCCTATTCTTCAGTTCGTGGGCGCTTGGAAACAACGGGACCGTGAACCTCTGTTCGAATGTGGCTACCAGGCCCATCACAGATGGCTTCCACGACACCCCGAGCGTTGGCCTGACCTACGACCCTTCCAATCCGTTAAGCCCGAATGGAACAGTGTTCGTTTCCGACCAGAGCACGAATGGGGTGTATGGTCTCACAACAGGGGGGACCGCGATTTGGGACGACCCTCTGGAGACTGTTGCAAACGGTTCGCTGGCCCTGACCAACACAACATACGGCATATCGCCCCACGGTGTGCCTGTTGTTGCACCGATCGGTTTCATTGCTGACGATGGGGGTCTGGCGGGTGCAAGCCACCTCTATGCCATTGATGTCAACTGTGGGGTTGACAATTGCTTCTCAGACGGTAATACCACGAACACGCTGCCGAATGGGACATATGTCCTACCCGCAGTCCCGCGAACCATGGACCCAGGGGTCAACAGCACGGTGGCGTTGAGGACAGTTTCGTCAAATTCCACGCAAGTGATATACGCCTCTATGGACGGAACCTTGAGCGCGGTGACTGCCACCCTTGAGGGTAAGCCTTCCGCAGTACCGTCCTCGATAAAGGGGTACTCAGTGAACTGGACCCGGGATTGGAATTTCCCCACAGGTGCAAACTTCACGGCCTCGCCTGTCACCGCGAATGGGCTTGTCATGGACGGCAACGATGCGGGAATGTTCTACATCTTGAATGCTACTACTGGTTCGCCTGTATGGGAGCACCAGTTCCCCGGGGCGATATACTCGTCTCCGGCTCTTTGCAACGGTCAGATCTACGTACTGACCTCTAACGGCACTCTTGCGGACATCGGTCCTTCGCCCCCGTTGGCCTCAGTAGACCTGGCTCCTCAGGTGACCGATGGCTGGCAGACGCCGGTGAGCGTCCTGGTAAATGCAACCGGTCCAAATGGCAGTGCCTCCGGGCCACTGGCGAACGCTGCAGTAACCCTTCTCGTAAGTGGCGGTACTTACACCGGGGCAGTGGACATCGGAACCACATACACGCTCGGAAGCGGCCTTGCAGCATTTGACTGGACACCACCGGTTTCCCCCACGATCCAGTCCTACAATTTCACCGCCTTCGCCAATGCCACTGGCTACTCGATGGGAACAGCCCAGGGGAGCACACTGGCGATTCCCCCGTCGGCGTTGCTCATATCCTCTGTCGGGGCCACGCCGGCTACGTTCCAGATAGGCAATTCCACGTTCATCAACGTAACGGCAGCCGGAGGGTTCCTCCCATACACGTACGCGTACTCGGGACTGCCCAATGGTTGTGCCTCCCAGAACACCTCGTCACTTCTGTGCACTCCAAGTGCTTCAGGAAACTACACCGTGAGCGTCATGGTTAGCGACCCTGCCGGCGTCTCAGCCAACGCCTCCACGCCGATAGACGTGGTTCCTCTGAAAGTATCGTGGCCACAGGTCACATCCTTCTCAGCTTCCCCCAGTACGATAACCCTGGGCAACTCAACCACATTCACCGCAAAGGTGACCGGAGGAGTGCGGCCCTATTCCTATGTCTATGCGTCCCTGCCCCCAGGGTGCGCTTCTGACAACACATCGTCGCTAGTATGCACGTCAACTGCGCATGGCACATTCAACGTGTCCCTGAAGGTCACAGATTCGGCTGAGCACTCGGCGCTTGCAAATGCAGTGCTCACGGTCCTCCCAATTCCGCTTGTCAGCTATCCGGAAATCCTGTCCTTCACAGCCGCTCCCAGGGTCATCGGTCTTGGATCCACGACTAACCTGACGGTCCAGGCAGTGAACGGGACTCTACCCTACACATACCTGTATGGCGGACTGCCCCCTGGATGCGCTTCTTCAAGCACTCCCACACTGAAGTGCACTCCTATCGCCACGGGGAACTACACGGTCACCGTCACTGTCACAGACGCAAAGATGCATTCGGTTGGCGGTTCGACCAAGGTCGAGGTGAACCCGGTCGTTGGCACTCCACTCACGGCAAGCGTGACGGCGAACCCGGATACGGTCGTGGTAGGCAAGGCGACCGTTCTCACGACCGATGCTTCGGGTGGAACCAAACCTTACTCTTACGATTACACAGGTCTCCCTGCAGGTTGCGTTTCTAATGACTCTGCGACTCTGACCTGTATCCCGCTGAGCACGGGAGAATACATTGTCACTGTAACTGTGACGGACGCAAGGGGGGACGTTGCCCACGGCCAGCTGTCGCTTGTCGTGACCCAGGCACCAACCACCGGGAAATCAACGAGCACCTGGCTCTCGGCCCTTTGGGATCTGCGTTGGATTCTCCTCGCCGTGGCTGCAGTCATCGTCGTGCTGGCACTTCTCGCTCTTTACAGGCGTCACAGGAAGGCGCAAGTCCATGACCACGCGGAGGCTGAAGAAGCAGTGGCCGGAACTGAAGCTGCTGGTGTAACGCAAGCAACGACAGAGGATCCCGCGGCAGAGCCTCCACCTCCTGTCACGACGGAGGAGAGACCTGTCGTTGCAAGCGAAGAGCCAGAGTCGCCCGCCCCCTCAACAAGCGGAAAGCCCGAGTGGAGTGAAGATGGGGAAACGGGAGCAGAAGGCGATGAGAGCACCGGCAACCCGGCTCGCAAATCCGACCTGCTTTAGCTTCTTGGTCCGTGACTTGGATTACCTGAGCTGCGTCTCAAACGCCCTCTTGAAACATTCCTTTGAGTCGTACTCCTTTCCCCCGATCCAAACGGTCTCTCCCTCTTCCAGCATGAGAGCTACATTGTGCCAGGCGGAACTCTTGTTGGGGTTGGACTCAAGCATCTTCAGGTAGCAATCCTTCGCGGCGTACTCCTTACCCCCCACCTGAACAGTGCCACCATCTCTCTGCAGTATGTCCCCGACATCGTTCCAGAGCCAATTGCGGTTGGGGTCGCACTCCAGCACTCTCGCATAGCAATCTGCTCTTGAGTAGGCCTTCCTTCCAACCACAATAGTGTCCTCATCCTTCATCATGCTCGCTAGGTTGAGCCAAGCGACCCAATCCTGTGGGTTGAATTCCAGCACCTTGGTGAGACAATCCACTAATGTGTACGTTTCATCCCCAACTCTAGCACGCTCGCCTCCCATCAAGGTGGATGCGAGGTCATTCCAGGCGTAGCCCTTCTTGGGGTCGCACTTCAGCGCCTTCACGTAGCAACCCTTCCTACTGTACACCTTTTCCCCAACTTGAACCTCTTCGAATTCACCGACAGTATGCCCGAGATAGGTCCATGCAGGCCCGTATTGTGGATTGCATTCGATCGCTTTCAGGTAGCAACCCCTCTTTGAGTACCGCTTCCAACCAACCCGGATCTCCTCCCCCTCCTTGAGAGTTGAACCAAGGGTGGTCCATGCCTGACTGTCCTCAGGGTTATGACCTAATGCTGCTAGACTGGAAGATCGCAAAGAGGTTGAGTCATCTGGCACTATGACACCAGTTCAGCATATCCCAGTGTCGATGTAAGCATAAAGCTCGTGGTGCATTGGAAATGGGGTTGGGAAGAGCTCTCAAGGATGCGTTCAGACAGTCAACTCTGCGGCAGGGTGCGCTGGGCCGGGTCCTGCGGATGCAAGCCCTGAACGGTCAACCCCAGCGTTCTGACACCACGGCCGCTGCGTTCGGGCGAGCGGAAGATTTCCCGAAGGATCTTCTGGGCCAGCGCGGTCAGCACCTCCGTGTCACTGGTCGGGTGAGGGATGGTTCGACTTCTCTGGACGGATGAAAGGTCCTCCCACCGGATCCGAAGAGTGACCGTCCGATAGAGGCTCCCCTTCTCCTGAAGGCTACGTCCCAGGGTCTCCCCGAGAGATGCCACCCCCTTCAGGAGGGACGACTCATCGACCAGGTCCTCGTCAAATGTGACCATTGACCCCACCGATTTCGGTGGCAGCTCTTCCGGCCACTCCTCCTCTGGGGTGCGACCCTCTGCTAGCATGACAAGCGAGCGTGCCATGGATCCAACCGCGCGAACGAGGCTGGGGAAAGGTACTCGCTTCAGATCTTCGACCTTCTCTGCTCCAACCTTCTTGAGCGCACTCTCGGTCACCGGGCCCACACCAGGGAGCGCCCGCACAGGCAGGGCAGCAAGGAAGGAGGCGATGTTCTCTGGAGCCACGACAACTATTCCCCCCGGTTTGCCCTTGTCCGAGGCCACCTTTGCTACCGTCAGCGATGAGGCCACGCCAATCGATGATGATAGGGAAAACCGGTCGCGAATCTCTCGCTGCACGGCTCGGGCCTCCAACTCGGCCTCCTTGACCCCTTCCACGTCAATCGGATAGGCGGCCTCATCAATGCTCAGTGCGCGGGCAAGGGACGATCTTGACCGGAGATAGTGCATCACCTTTCCCGATGTGGCCTCATAGAACGGAAAGTCGGGTAGCAACCATGCGACCTTGTCCTTCTGCCTCCAGGCCTCTTTGACCGGCATTGCGGAGCGGAATCCAAGCGCACGCGCCTCATAGGAAGCGGATAGCACGACCCCCCGCCCCTTCCCGTCCTTGGGGTCATGGGCTACAACGGCCGGAGATCCAACAAGTTCTGGATGCCTTATCAGTTCGCAAGAAAGATAGAAAGCATCCATGTCGACATACACGATCAATTGCATGCAAACCCACCTTCAATACGTGGTATATCGCCCCCATCAGCTCTTCTGTAGATGAGTCCGAGAGCCCGATGACTTCGAGATGGTGTTTGAATCTTCACGCTTCCCCCAATGTCACCTCGGGCTGAGGCTTTTCGTTCTCCACTGGTTTCTGAGTAGCGAGTGCGCGTATTAAACGACTGATTGCCCAGAGGGATGCGCCCGGACCAACCGGAACTTGGAAATAGCCCTGGGTCGTTCGGTGAACATGGCCTCGGTGTCGGGAAGGCATAGCAAGTCGACTCTGCTGACGAACGTGTTGATCCTGGGCGTACTCTTCATCATGCTGCCCGGACAGGGATTGACTGGCCAGTTCGGGTTTGCCCTGAAACAAGGCTCGTCGCTGCGTCCCGCGCTTGCCAATGACCTTTCCGGAGCGATTCATCCCGGTCACCAGGCGTTCCCCGCTACCAGTGCGGGCTCTGTTGCGTACACTCTGGTCATGGAGAACCGTACCGTGATTCCTGGCAACTTCTTGCCTGGCAATGCTGTTGGTCCATATGGTATGGCAACGGACCCCCTCAATGGTTACATCTACGTGGTCGGGGAGCAGACCGACAACGTGGCTGTTATTGACGGCGCAACGAACACGGTGATAGGGGCAATAGGGGTTGGACCTGAGCCCGAATGGGTAACCTTCGACAGTGCGAACGGGTACCTCTACGTGGCCGACTATGGCAGCAACAAGCTGACGGTGATCAACGGGAGCACAAACGGTGTCATTGGAACGGTCACGGTTGGGCAGGGACCCGATAACATTGCCTACGACAGTGCGAACGGGTACCTTTACGTGACCAACTTCATTGCCGACACAGTGACCGTTGTCAACGGTTCGACCGACACGCCCGTGGGGACGGTCCCGGTGGGAGATTACCCCCAAGCCATAGGGTGTGACAGCGCCAGCGGATATTGCTACGCGGCAAATTCCTATTCCAACAACGTCACAGTGATTAATGCGACGACGAACTCTTTCGCGGGATCGATCAATGTGGGGGGATCCCCATGGGGTGTCACATACGACAGTGCGAACGGGCACGTCTACGTGGCTGACCGGGGCACCAACAACTTGACGGTGATAAACGGGGTCACAAATGCCGTCGTCGGGTCGATCACAGTGCACATGCAACCCAATGCGATAGCATTCGACAATGCGAACAACCTCCTCTACGTGGCCGACAGTGGCGCCAACGACGTGACCGTGATAAACGGGACGACGGACGCGGTCGCGGGGTACATCTCTGCGGATCATGGCCCGTGGGACATAAGCTACGACAGCACGGACAGGTGCCTCTACGTGCCCAACATGTTCACGAACGACATGACGGTAATCAGCGGGTCAACGGACAAGGTAGTGGACACGTTCGTTTTTGGGAGCAGTACCTATGCTCTGGCCTACGATAGCGCGAATGGGTATCTGTACGTCTCCAACTGGTTCCCCAACGATGTGGCCGTTATAAATTCGACAACCGACGCGGTCGTGGATGTGATCCCGATCTCCGGGTACATGTATAGCATGGCCTACGACAGCGCGAATGGGTACATCTATGTAACCAACAGCGCCGACGTGACGATCATCAATGGGGCGACCAACAGCATCGTGAAGTCGATCAACCAACCGATGTCGATGCAGCCCGTGGCGCTGGTTTACGACAACGCGAACAGGGAAGTATACTCTGTCAACACCGTGGCTGATAATGTGTCGGTGATCAACGGGACAACGAACAAGGTCGTGGGTTCGATACCAGTGGGGGGGAACCCACGCGCCGCCGCCTACGACAGCGCTAACGGATATCTGTATGTTGCCAACATGGGTTCCAGCAATGTCACGGTGATCAATACGACGACAAACGAGGGTGTTGGATCGATCCAGGCCGGTCCGGGGTTGCAGCAAGATGGTGTGACCTTCGACAGCTCGAACAGGTACGTCTACGTGGCCAACTGGGGTACTGACAATGTATCGGTGATCAACGGGACGACTGACACTATCGTGGGGTCGGTTCCAGTGGGATTAACCCCAGATTCCGTAGCCTATGACAACGCTACCGGATACGTATACGTGGCAAACGCGAACTGTGGAGCAGGCTCATGCACCACCCAAGGGAGCATTACTGTGATAAACGGTACCGATGACTCGATCGCAGGAACACTGCCGGTGGGGTCAGGGCCAGAGACCATAATCTTTGACAACACGAGCAGCGACCTCTATGTGGCCAACCTCTACTCGGGGTCGGTGTCCGTGATTTCTACCTCTCCGAGCTCGCTGTCGCTGCTATCTGTCGCCATAAGACCGTCTTCCTCCACTGTCACGGAGGGAGGCACTCAATCCTTCGCTGCCACGCCCATATGCACCGGCCCCTGCTCCGCGGGAACGACATACTCGTGGTCCATCACGAATGCCGCAATGGGCTCGCTCAGCGCGACCTCTGGCTCTCCAGTGAGCTTCACCGCCGGTTGCACCGCTGGGACTGTCGGACTCTTCGTCAATGCCACCCTCAATGGGATCACCAAGCCAAGTTCTGCAGCGATCATCACCATCAAGACGTGGATCGCATCCATCTCATCAGTGGCAGTGAGCCCGACCTCCCCCACTGTGAATCCAACTGACACTCAAGGGTTCGTGACCTCGGTAACCTACAGTGGCTCCTGCCCCTCTGGCCCTGCCACGTATTCCTGGGCCCTAACGAACAGCGCCATGGGTTCGCTCAACTCCACGACCACCTCCACGGTAACATTCACCGCAGGCACTATGGCTGGGACCGTTGGACTCTTCGTCAACGCCACGGCCAATGGTATCACAGTCGGGAATTCTGCGGAGATCACCGTCACGGATTCCCTGATCTCGCTGGCAGTGACCCCAAAAGCACCCTCTGTGGACTCGGGCGCGAAACAGGCATTCTTGGCTACTCCAACGTGCAGTGCAACGTGCCCTTCAGGTATCACATACTCGTGGAAGCTCACGAATAGCACAATGGGCACCATCACCGGCACCGGCGCCTCGGTCAACTTCACAGCGGGCGGTACCTCTGGGACCGTCGGTCTCTTCGTTAACGCCACGCTCAATGGCTTGACTGCACACGCCTCTACTGAGGTCACCATAATAGCACCAATCTCCACGCTGACTTCAGTGGCTGTGCTGCCAGCAATCGCCGTTGTCCTTCTTACCAGAACTCAGAACTTCTCGGCCAGTCCAACGTGCACTGCGACCTGTCCGGGCGCGATCACATACGAATGGAATCTGACGAACGTGACGATGGGAACGATGAGCGGCACCGGCTCCTCGGTGGTCTTCACTGCAAATTTCTTTGCATTGACCGGGCGCATCTTCGTCAACGCCACTCTCAATGGGATAACCCGGGAGAGCTCTGCCATGATCATCGTGACCTTCCTGGGCTCGGTGTCGTTGAGTCCGGCCGCGCCCACAGTATCTTCGGGGGGCATGCAAAACTTCACGGCCACTCCATGGTGCATCGTTAGTTGCCCCTCCTCGTTTGTCGCATACGAGTGGAACCTGACGAACAGCGCAATGGGCTCACTGAACTCCTCAACTGGCTCTCTTGTCACTTTCTCCGCGGGTATCAAGGACGGAACCGTAGGCCTCTTTGTTAACGCTACTCTGGACACCATAGTCCATGAGAGTTTTGCGGAGATCACCATCACATCACTGACCTCGGTCGCTGTGAACCCTACTACATCCACGGTGCCGGTTGGCGAAGTTCAAACCTTCACGGCCTCACCAACGTGCATAGTCACCTGCCCCCAAACGGGCATCATGTATTCATGGAATCTCACCCACAGTGCACTGGGCTCGGTCAGCCCGATCAATGGCTCCCTGGTGACGTTCACTGCAGGCAGCACCACTGGGACAGTGGGCCTCTTCGTCAATGCCACGCTCAATGGGATCACTTACGAAGGTTCTGCTGTGATAACCATCACCGCTGCTCCCTCGGCAGTCCTGACCTCGGTCGCTTTGAGCCCAACGGCACCTACTGTGGTTCCTGGGGGAACCCAGGTATTCACGGCCACCCCAACATGCAGCATCGAGTGCCCCTCCTCAGGGATCACTTACTCGTGGCACCTTTCGAATCCTTCGCTGGGCAGACTGAACGGAGCAGGCGCCTCTGTGACCTTCACCGCCGGCGCGACGGCGCTCACCGGAGACCTCGATGTAAATGCGACCCTAGGCAACACCACCGTGACGAACTCGGCTTTGATCACGATCGTTGTCCAGTCAGCAGTGACGCTCAGTGACGTTGTCCTCTCGAATTACTCGGTCGATCTCTCCGCGGGAGGCACGCATCTTTTCTCGGCTACCCCCGAGTGCACGGGCAGTGGCGGCAGCAGTGCAATCTGCCCTTCGGGAATCACATATGCCTGGTCCAAGAACAACGATGACGGCAATTTCACCGCCCCCACAGGCGCTTCAACCACGTTCATTGCGGGGAACTCGGGGGGCGTTTTGACACTGACTGTAACAGCCACACTCGACGGAGTCTCGAAGAATGCTTCTGCCCTGATCTTCATCACCGCAGCTCCTGTCACCAAGTCCAGCTCTACGAGCACCACGATATTGTTGGGAGTCATCCTTGCGGTGGTGGCTGCAATACTCGTGATCGTGGTACTGCTTCTGAGGCGCAGGGGTAAGGAGGAAACTCCCTCAGAAGACTCTGGCCCATCGGCTCCCGGTGAAGCGACTCCCGAGAAGGAGCCAGCACAAGAGGATACCGCAAAGGACGACTCGGCCAAAGATGCGCCTGCAGAGGAAGAGCCGGTTGGATTGGCGCCTGAACCCGAAGAGACCGAGATATCTCCATCGAAGGAAGAGCCCTAGTGAAGGTTCAACCCGGGGACAGGACTGCGGGTTCCCGATCGGCAGGACCTACACGCGACCGAGGTCCACTGCCTTTGCGTCTACCTCGATGCCGTGAGAGCCGATCACGTATGGCTGTCGGGTCCGTGCGTGCGAGGTCCGGCGCATCTTGACCACTCGTACGACCAACCCAACACGGCGTCTGTCCGCCTCGTCCTGGTAATTGAGCAGAACCACTCCATCCGCAACGTACTCGCTGAGTCCGTCCCTGGAGGTCTCCGGATGGTTGGGGTCCGCCTCGCCGGTGAAGACTGTCGTTGCGCCGCACTTCCGGCAGGCGGTAGCAAGATCGAATAGTGCCTCCCGACGCTGGGCATCGCTCTCGGCAAGCAGGCTCAATAGCGACACGGAATCTATCACTATGCGCTTCGGCTTCCAGTCCTCCAACTCCCGGGGGAGCTCGCCCATTATTCGTTTCATGGAGGTGTTGGCCTGACGTGGGTCCAGTTTGACTATCTTCACCTTCCCTCGGCGCACTCCATCCTCAAGTGGCCACGAGAACTGCTTTGCCGCGAGTTCCAAGGCATTCACATCCTCTTCGAGCGACAGGTAAAGCCCTTTTTCCTCGCGCGCAAGCCCTCCTACCAGGAACTGGAGACCGAAACAGGTCTTACCTACGCCTGGAGGGCCCAAGACCAGCACCACGTGCCCGGCAGGGAACCCGCCATGGAGCATCTCATCCAACCCCGCGATGCCGCTAGACACCTTTGACTCAATCGATCCGCTCATATTGTGTGGTCACCAACCCCTTTGTTTCATTCACATTGATGATGAACCGGCCCTGCTGCTCGGGGCGCATGTATGCTAGCAGCGGCATGGACTTCTCTATCCACATTGCTCTCAATCGAGAGCTCTTGTGAGGATTCGACACCCAGCCGAACTGAAGAACCGCGTCTACTGAATCCTTGATCGCCTCCTCTATCCAAGGTTCCGTGATGCTCTTTGAAAGAAGAAGGTAGACAGTCCCCTTCCAGTCCTTGGCCCTCCGGCGTAGCCCCTTCACAAGGGTGACAACATCCTCCTTTCGTATCGAACTGCGGACCAGGAGGTCAGAGAGGGAATCAACGATCACCAGGGAATTCTTACCATGGTTCTCCAGTTCGCCAGCCATGGTCGAAAGGACTTCGCGCGGCTGGCTCCCTTCCCCGTCCAGCAAAGGACGCTTGGCCCGGCTCCATTCCGGAGGCACCATGCTGTCGGAGAAATAGGGACCTGAGAGATCGCAGTAGACCATATGGCGGGAGAGCAGCATCGGATAATGCTCGGAAAATGTGTTCCGGACCTCCCCCAGAAGCTCGTCGCGCGACTTGGTGAAACTGAGATATGTGATATGGGTCGGAAGGACCTTCCCTCCGTGGTATAGACCCATGTAGAACACTTCAGAGCTGTCCTCCAACGCCTTAGTGATCCTGGCGGCGCTGGTCAGGGCAAATTCCACGAACCCTGATCCTGCCTCTCCCATGAACAGCACGACACTGCCCGGAGGAAGACCGCCCGTGGTCGCGTCAAAATCGCTTACTCCAGTTGGGACCCGCGGAAAAGCCGAGGGGGGCAGGGGCTTTGCCTTGTAAAGTGAATGGCCTGGAACAGGCATCGATCGGCCCTTCACTTTCGAAGCGTCCACGTGGAAACTGAATGTTTGGTCAAGTTATTAGGCTATTCATCGCGGCCCGGACCTTGCCTTCATGAATTCCCTGAGGAGTACCGTAGCGTATTCGCCCTTCTCCAAGCAGAAAGAGAACGTCACCCGATCTCGGTCCACCGCGGGAAGCCTCGTGGCATAGAGGGCAAGAGGTATCGGAGCAAGCATTCCACGAAAGGTACCGACACTGGAAAGCTCGGGTGAATCATTGATGTGGAAGTCTTCCCGTTCCACGCCTTCCTCAGCCAGTATCTCCTCAAGCAGCCTTCCCGGAGACCCGCTCGAAGGAGGCGTATCTGTACCGACTATGGGAGCCGACAGACGGGCCCGCCCGGTAGATATCGATCGCCTCGCCTCCTCAAGGTTCTCTTTCTTGACAGGAACTGGTGATAGCCTGCCCGGAAGACCGTCAGTGCCGAGGCGAATGAGCCAATCCCCTTCGACAGGTTCTCCTAGTCCAAGTCCCTCATCCATCCTTCGCGTCAAGTACTTGTTGAAAAGGTAGCTCTGGTAGGCATGCACGAAGAGCGTTTTCAGATAACGTGGGAGCGCGTGAAAGGCTCGTTCAGGACTGCCTCCCCGGGACAGTCTGTCCAGGAGAATCCGTTCATACGTCAGTTGAGGAGGGAATTCCTTCAAGGCCCTGGAGGGGTCGTGGTGGCTTGCGTAAGCTTCTCTGGCTGAAGATCCGTCAGCCATCTCCCCTTCAGCGCGGGCAGTCAGGTAGGTATCTACCGCATCTCTTGCTGAGCCGAGCATCAGTGCTCGTCCCACAAGATGGGTCACGGGCCTGACCTCCCCGAACCTCTGGGGTCCAAAGTAATTGGGAAAGCCCCCCTTCTCCCTTAGCTCCTTCTCTATTGCTGTGAGCCTTGAGAGTGATTCGTCTTGGTCGAGGGCGATCTCCTGAACAACAATCTCGAACCTGTTCCCATAGAGGGCTCCCAGGTACAATGACTCTGAGGAGCGATAGGTCTCGAGGATGCGGACCCCGCTCAGGTTGAGGTTCCTTACATTCTCCTCGGCGGCAGGTATGGAGATGAGCTGCGTAGTCACTGCCCGTCGGTCCTTGGTACCCGCAATGCCAATGCTACCAGGCCTCAGCGAAAGGGCCCTTGTAAACCTGCGGAGGAGCTCATTCTGCTCGATGTCGCATGCTTCGACCCTCGCAATAGTGAACTTGCCCCCGCCATCCGGAAATGGATAGCGCGAGATCTCGTCTACCCTGAACGACTCAGGATCCAGCTTGAGCTTGCCACCCACGCCGGGGGTAGTGGTGAGGTACCGAGAGAGACCTATGGCCCTCTCGACCGGGTCTGGAGCAACTGACGATTCTTCTTCTGACAAATCGGGTTGTCAATACCGACAGGGAGATAAAGGCTGAACACGGAACCGGCAAGGTGTGGAAATAAGGCCTTTATAGTCTCGGACCACGGTCTCTACAGCTGAGGATAGGCCCACCATGGATACAAGAACCTTCGACAGCGTGGTTGTGGGAGCAGGCATCGTGGGTCTTTCCACGGCGCTCGCACTGTCCCAGGCTCGCCCCGGCACCAAGGTGGCGGTAATCGAAAAGGAGAAGGGATTGGCCCCGCATCAGACGTCACACAATAGTGGTGTCATACACTCGGGCATCTACTATCAGCCCGGCTCCAAGAGAGCGACAATTTGCGTCAAGGGAAAGGAGAAGCTCGTGCGGTTCCTAGACGCTCACCACATCAAGTATCGTCGATGCGGAAAGCTCATTGTAGCCACACGCCAGGAAGAGATGCCGCTCCTCGAGGAACTGCTGCGGCGTGGAAGAAACAACGGGCTGAAGGGTCTTGCCATGCTCAACCCGGACGAGTCTCGGCAGGTGGAACCCTTCGTTCAGTGCATTGGTGCGCTGCATGTACCGGAAACCGGGATAGTGGACTACAAGGAAGTGGCACAGGCCTATGCAAACGACCTTGTTCTCTCCGGTGGGTCCGTTATGACAGGAACCACCTTCCTCTCAGGCAAGAGGTCTGGAGGCAAGTGGCAGCTTGAGACCTCTTCGGGAAGGTTCAGCACACCCCTTCTCATCAATTGTGCAGGACTTCAGAACGACAGGGTTGCGAAGAGCATGGGAGTCGACCCTCATGGAATGGTCTACCCCTTCAGGGGAGAATACCATCGTCTAAGTCCTGGGGCGGCTAGCAAGATTCGGGGGCTGGTATACCCCGCTCCAGACCCCGAGCTACCGTTCCTTGGCGTGCACCTGACCCCCACGATCCACGGCGAAGTGTTGGCCGGGCCCAATGCTCTGCTAGCATTTGCACGCGAAGGTTACCTCAAGAGAGACATTGTGGTCAGAGACCTTTGGGAATCCATCTCCTACTCTGGGTTCCCCCCCTTTATCATGCATTATGCGAAGACCGGATTCTACGAGGGGATTCGCTCTCTGGGCAAGTTCATGCTCCTGCGCGACCTGAAGAAGTTCGTCCCCTTCGTCAGGTCGGAGGACATCTCCTGGGGGTTCTCTGGGGTCAGAGCTGAGCTCATGGAGCCCCATGGCCAGATACAGGACGATTTTGCGATCTTGCACAGCGACGGAGCCATACATGTCCTGAACGCTCCCTCCCCTGCGGCCACTTCCAGTCTGGCACTGGGCGAGGAGATAGTAGAGGAGGCCCTCAAGTCGGCTTGATGAGGACGATCATGGGATCCCCCTCGAGCTATACCGCTCATTGACCAGCGGCATTCAATAATATCGCTCTACCACATACCACCCAAAGGCTCGGAGCATCATCTTCGGGATGCTGTCCTCTAGGAGTGGCTCAACCCGCGCCCAGCTATCGTCGATCAGCGATTGCGCTTCGGCCAGGCAATCATCGAACGCGCGTGTTGAATTCAATGTCTCTATCATCGACTGGATCACTGCAGGATCCTTTGGACAGCTCCTCAACGTGGCTATGAACTTGGCCCTCGCTTCCGGCGCCAGGCGGCCCAATGCTTTCGCAACCGGATAGGTTACCTTCCCGGCGGACAGGTCCTCTCCAACATCCTTCAGCTTGCCCTCGAACCCTCTAAGGTTAAGCACATCATCTACGATCTGGAAGGCGATCCCAAGGTTCTCGAAGAATACTCCCAGCCCTTCCTCCTGTGCCTTGGTCCCTCTTCCTGCCACCACGCCCATACGCGCGAGGCCTCCACATGGGGCCCCTGTCTTCAACCGGTGCGTCCCTATGATGTGACGCTCCAGCTCCTTTGTGTCACCAGTCTTGACTGACTCGTCAACCAGGTCGTCAACACCCGCAATATCCAATGCCTGTCCCGCGTGGGCAGCGCGCATTCCCTCGAAGTAGAGGTCGTAAATATGGAGCTTCTCCTCGTCCTTGGCCTCCCTGTTAGCCTCCTCGCGCTCCTCGTCCGTTCCAAGTCCCTGTCCCATGAAGTATGCCGCGCAACCAGAGTTTATCGCTATAGCTTCCCCGAACATCTTGTGCGCCGATGGACCGCCGCGACGAACATCAGACCGGTCCTCCACATCGTCCACTATGAGCGAACCGGTGTGCATTATCTCCAGGAGACCCAACCACCGCGCGGCCCGACGCGAGTCTCCCCCGACAACGTCACAACAGGCCAGAGCGGCATATGACCGCCAGGCCTTTCCACCGCGATGAGATATCTCCCGGACCGGGCCAAACACGTCTGCCGCCAGACGATCTGTGTCCAGTCCGTCAAGAAGATGTGGATGAATTCTGCTGGCGAAGAGATTCAAAGCCTCCGCCCGGCTTGGATGCTCTGGAAGAATGTCCTTGACAGACTTACGTACCACCCTGCCGACAGCATTGAAGAAGTCCGGCAAGGTGTCCATGGAGGAATACCCGCTATTCTCAACGTATCCCAATCCATTCACTGGCAGGCCGTCTACTGTCCCACTAACCTGGACCTGCCCCTCCCAAAACGATGGTTTGGACATCAGTGTCACGAACTCCTGGTCCTCCCTCACTGCCTTGAACTTCAAATCAACCCCGATCGCTGGTGCCTTGAAAGTGCCTTCTGAGGGGTACCGCTCGAAGCTGCGGACGCTCTGCCACCACTGATCGACCCCTTGTTCCACCTCGTGGGTCCGGCGGGACTTCCCCTCCTTGTCCACCAAGACGGCCACGCTGTCAATCCTCTTGCGGGTACTGATTTCGTCCATCACAAAGGCGGTCATTTCGCGGCCATCGTTCAGCTGAACAGCTATCCAGTTCCACGCCGTGTCCCGGCGGGCTGGCCGGTATCGTTGGGATGGGTCTCGTTGACCTCCGAACTCGTGGTCGTACCAACCTTCACCACTGACAGCGAACGTCTTCCCATCGACTGTGACCTCACCGGAGACTGCATTGCGAGGGATGAAGTAGTAGAACATGTCCTCCCCGTCTACACCGTAGCTAAGGCCGTTGTCTCCATGAAGGCACGGCTGCTTCTTGGGTTCGAAGTGAAGGGTGCAGGAAGCCTTCTCGCTGACGAAGTGAACTGTGTAGGATCCGTCCTCATTCTTCTTCAAGGTTGATCCGCTGTAATCAAAATCGAGTCGGTCGGTGGGTACATTGACGGGCCCGCTGAATAGTCTGTCAGGCTTGGGCAGGTTGCCCCGCACCAGTATCTCTTCAAGTGCTCTGCGTATCCTCGGGTCCTTCGTGCCCTCTCCCCGGCGCAGACGGATTAGACCTTGGGCTCGTACCGAATCCTCCATCCTAGAGTCGCTCAGATAGTTCTTCTGGGTCGAGTCGGTGAGGGCCCAGGTCAGCAAGTGACCATAGATGGGCATCTTCGTTGCTTCATCAATCGCCAAGACCGCACGGAAGAAGGATCCAAACATCGAAAGATGCCGCCCTTCTGCCCCAGTGAGGTGTGCATGGAAATACCACCACTCCAAGACCGATGAGGCATGCGGGAGGTCATGGACCTTAAGGTCGAGTTCGTCCTTCGGCCAATCCTTCGGGCAAGGAAACTGTGAAACCGGTGTTAGCGCAGGGGACGGAGCTCGGGCACTTTCTGACGTATCGCCCACTCCCATAGATACTAAAGATTACGTAAAGCAGCTAATATCGATTGTGGGTCCTCAGACAGGCTATCTCGACCCCTGGTAAGTCGTGACAAGACTAGGAGCAAGCTCAACATATCCTCGGAACCGGGTCGTCAAGCAGTGGTTCTGCGATCCTGAGGCCGCCAGTAACGGTCTCCACATACACATGACCGTCCCCTTTCCTCACTTTGCCGATGATGGCAGCATCCCGGCCGTGTTCGTGCTTTCGTAACCGTTTGATCACTCCTTCGGCTATCTTGCTGCTTACCACCATTGCAACCTTTCCTTCATTTGCAAGATAGAATGGGTCCAGCCCAAGGATGTCGCAAATGGACTGTACCTCACGGTCCACAGGGATCGTACTCTCGCTGACCACCATCTCAATATTCCGGCGAGTCATTCCCTCGTTCAGTATGGTGAACAAGCCGCCCCGCGTTACGTCGCGCACCCAGCGTATCTCCCGCCCGTACTCCTCGTACAAGGGCAGAAGCATGCCGTCCAACGGAGCACAATCGCTCTCTATCTTTGTCTCGAAACTGAGCTCGTCCCGCTTCCTGGAGAGAAGAATCGTTGCACCATGGTTCCCCATGGCACCACTGACGATCACCACGTCCCCAACTCCAATGCTCGCGGCGCGAGAGACCGTACGCCCAATGACCCCTATCCCCGCGGTATTGATGAACAATCCGTCACCCTTTCCATGCTCAACCACTTTGGTGTCCGCGGTCACGACCTCGACGTTAGCCGTCTTTGCGGTCTCGCTCATGGATTTCGCGACCTCCTCGAGCTGGTCCATGGGGAATCCCTCCTCGATAATGAACCCGGCAGAGATGTAGAGGGGTTTCGCTCCCGCGGCAACCAGATCGTTGACAGTCCCGCTTATCGATAACTTCCCTATGTTCCCTCCCGGAAAGAAGATGGGGGAGACCACATACGAGTCGGTAGTGAAGGCTATCTCGGAACTATTGGGCCTTGACAGGATCGCGCTGTCTCCAAGCTCAAGGAGGGCCTTGCTCCGGAAATACTTGAGGAATGCCCGCTCTATCAGTTGCTTCGTCAGTGTGCCGCCAGCCCCATGACCGAGCTTCACCACCTCAGTCTGCCCGGTCACCTGGCTTCACCCTTGCCTTTGGGCTCCCTAACGGGCGGCTCGCTCCTGAGTCCCATCACGTAGAATATCTCCTCCGCAGTCACCATGTCTATGATGTCCAGTGCGTATCCCACGTGGACTGTGACCCAGTCCCCCTTGTTGACTTCCTTGTTGAGAAATATCGTGGATATCTCCCGCTTGACGCCCTGAGCTTCAGCTATAGCCTGCTTGCCGGGTTTCACTATTTCGACTATCTGCATTGGCACGCCCAGACACATATCAACTCACCTCGGACCTTGCGTTCCCTATGAGCTTTCTCCTAAGCTCTGGAGTGCTACCGAACCGATACCAGATATAGCATGTCCCCTCGCCCGAGACCATGCATGGCCCTGAGGGTGCATCGGGTCTGCAAGCCTTCTTCTCGAACAGGGCACAATCTGAGGGGTATGCCCTTCCCGTGACTATGAGATGGCACTTGCATCCAGGGGGAATGTCCTTCTTTGGCTCTGGCTCGAAATGAACGTTGAACGTCTTCCTCGCATCGTAGCTCCCGTACTTGGGCTTCAGGTAGTAACCTGAACCAGCTACGTTGCCCATCGCCCTCCAGTAGGCCTCGCTGATATCCGTGGTTTCGGCCAGCATCCTCTGGGCCAGAACATTGCCCTCGAGCGTTACCAGTCTCTGATACTCTATCCCAAGTTCGTGCTTTCCATCCTTGATCTGCTCCAGCAGCTCCAGAATCGCAAGGAGAACGTCGACCGGTTCGAACCCTGCGACCGTGGTCGGGACCTCGAACCTCTCAGGAAGGTTCTTCCAGTCATTCCCTCCCACAATCGTGGAGACATGGCCTGGCGCAATTATCCCGTCGAGCGCTATCTCGCCTCCGGCGAGCAGAGCCTCCACGGCCGGAGAGGTCCTCTTCAGGGATGTGAGTATGGAGAAGTTCTCGGGCGGGTCGTCGCGGACAAGAGAGGAGATGGGAGCGGATGTGGTCTCGAAGCCAACCCCGAAGAATACCACCTTCTTCTGGGGATTCTCCCTTGCCATCTTCAACGCATCGTGAGGGGAATAGACCATCCGAACATCGGCCCCCTCGCGCCTGGCATCATCCAGTGACCCGTAGGGTGTCCGGTCCCTCAGCATGTCTCCAAAGGTGCACAGGGTTGCCCCCCTCTTCGCGATCTCTATCGCCTCTCGGATGTCTGCTGTGGAGCACACACAGACCGGGCACCCCGGTCCTGCCACGAGCTCTAGGCTCTCAGGCAACAGCGGCCTCAACCCGAAATACGTGATGGTGTGCTCGTGCGAACCGCAGACGTGCATCAGCTTAATGTGCCGTCCTTGGAAATGCTCCTTGACGACTGAGCTGACCTTCTTGACAAGCGCCCTGGTCACGCCAGGGTCACGGAACCTGGAGAGCGCCCTTGCCTCCTGACCTTTCATCGCTGTTCACCTTGACCGTGCAAGGGCAATCGCCACTTGACCAACGGATATCCCCCCATCGTTCGGCGGCAAGCTCTTGTGCATATAGACCTTCATCAGGCTCCCCTTGAATGCCTTGCCGACCAGCGATGTCAGCAGTGCGTTCTGGAAGACGCCCCCAGAGAGGACAATCCTGTTCATATTGGCATTGTCTGCGATCTCGCGAATGATGTTCGCGAGCGTCTGATGGAACTTGAGCGAGATCGTAGATCTCTTTACCCTGGCGAAATGGTCGGAGACAATACCACGCATAATGGGCCGCCAGTCCACCACTGCCGGTTTCCCTGACCTGATCTCGTACTCGTAGGCCAGAGCCCGGGACCCTTTCGTTCCCCTGTAGGCCTCGAATTCGAGCTCCATTGCAGCCTGACCCTCGAATGAACACTCCTGCCTCACGCCGATGATGGATGAGACAGCGTCGAAGAGTCGACCCATACCGCACACAAGCGGGGAATTGAATCCTGTCTTCAGGCAATCTCGCAAGGTGACGAGTTCGTTCCTGTCAAAGCAACTGATAGCAGGCACTTCACTCAAGCGGTCGGACAGAATGTCATCACCGAATGTCTGGTAGAGGGTTCCCAGTGCAGAGCGCGATGGCCGTCTAGCGGCCTGTTCACCACCCACCAATCTGAAGGGGAGGAAGTGAGCCAACCTCTCGAAATCATTGAACGTTGAGACAAGGAACTCGCTCCCCCACGCGACTCCGTCGGTACCATAGCCCACACCATCCCAAGAAACGCCAAGGACCGGTCCGTCGACCCCATTGTCGCACATGCAGCTCGCAATGTGGGCATGATGGTGTTGGACCCGTTGCAGGTCGGGTGCGCCCTTCGAGCCGCTCTGGACCATGTCCTCTCCAACCTTTGTGGAGATGTAGCCGGGGTGTAGGTCCACTGCCACGGTGTCGGGCGAGAACTCGTACAGGTCCTTCAGCGAGGCGAGTATCTCATTGAAGCTCTGGAGCGCCTCGTAAGCCTCCAGGTCCCCGACATGCTGGGAGACAAAGATGTTGTTCCCCTGCGAGAACCCGATCGTGTTCTTCAGGTGCCCACCAAGCCCGAGCACGTGAATCCCGTCTGGGTTCGCAAAGGGTACTGGCTTTGGAGCATATCCTCGTGCCCTCCTGAGCATCATGGTTTGACCGCCAACAACTCGGACCACGGAGTCGTCCACGCGTCTCAGGATCGGCCGATCATGCATCAGGAAGAAGTCCGCCACACCACCTAATCTCTGGAGCGCCTCGTCGTTGTCGATAGCGATGGGGTCGTCGGTCTTGTTGCCGCTAGTTGCCACAACAGGAAAACCGAGTTCGTCCATCAATAGGTGGTGTAGAGGTGCGTACGGGAGCATCACACCCAGAAACGGGTTTGAGGGTGCCACGTTCTCCGCGATGCCACCTTTCCCCCTCTTCTTTACCAGGACAATTGGGCTCTGGGGAGAGAGCAGAAGCTCTTGCTCCTGAGGAGCGACCTCACAGTGCTCCTTGATCTCCTCCAAGGTCGGGAACATAACCGCGAAGGGTTTCTCCTCCCTGTACTTCTTCGCTCTCAATCTCTTGACAGTCGCAAGGTTCCTGGCGTCGCAAATGAGCAGGAATCCTCCCAGGCCCTTCATGGCCAGGATGAGTCCTTCACCCACCTTCTTTGCCGATTGAATCAAAGCGTCGTCCCTCTCAGCGACCTTGCGCCCCTTGGCATCTGTCAGTGTGACCCTTGGCCCGCAAACCGGACAGGCTATCGGCTGAGCGTGGAACCTCCGATCTTCGGGAGCCTCATACTCCCTTTTGCAGTCGGGGCACATCGTGAAGCCACTCATCGTGGTGCTTGGCCGATCATACGGGAGTTTCTCGATGATAGTATACCTCGGTCCGCAATTGGTGCAGTTAGTGAAGGGGTATCGATATCTCCTCTCACCCTTCGTATTCATCTCAGAGAGGCACTCACCGCATGTCGCAATGTCGGGAATGACCTGGACGGTCCTCTCCTCTCGTCCCAAGCTCATCCGTATCTCGAACTTGGTGTACCCCACCGGCCTCAGTGCCTTATGCTCGAGCGATTCGATGTGAGCCATAGCCGGCTTGCGGACCGGGATCAGCTCGATGAACTTCCTTATCGCCGGTCCTTCACCTTCGACCTCAATCTGGACCCCAGATGCATCGTTGAGGACCCAGCCGTTGAGCCCGAGATCCCTGGCGAGCCGGTAGATGAAGGGCCTGAACCCGACCCCCTGGACCGCTCCGGTAAGACGTATTCTCTTTCGAATCATCAATCCATCGAGGGGGCTCCCCCCAGCACGTCATTGACTGAAAGGGCATATGGCCTTTTGGTACAATAATCGCTGGCTGAGGTCAATGAATGCTCGACAACAGAACGCGCGGTTTATGCTTGGGAACAGCTACGCATTCGGTTCGCTCATGGCAAGTCGCAGTGCCCAGAGTAGTACTTTGCGAGGCGAAACACTTATAATATAGCTATCATTCGGTGTGCATATGTCTGCGACCGAATCGGGCAAGAGTCGAGCGGCAGAGAGGGTAACCTCTCGACCTTGGGTGAACATCATCGCGTGGGCTGTCTTCTTTGCAGTTCTGACGCCGACCGCGCTTACCTACACGAACTCCATCAACTACGCAGGTGAATCGGCCAACCTTTCTGGCTCTGAGTCAGCCCGAGCCCAGGCCCTGCTTTCGACCGTAGCCCCTTCTCATTCCACATTGGTCGTGGCCGTTCAGCAGAGCTCCATGGGGCCGTGGCAGGTCCAGAACGCGACATTGGCGTTCCAGTCGGATCTTGCCACAGAGCACATAGCCTACGTCAGTGGGTCTGGATCTGTCTACTCGTCTTATGCCGTCTACCTGGATGGGGCACTTGCTACCGAGCTCCCCCAGATCAGGACTCTTGCAGCCAACGTCGCGAACCTGACCAATTCCGTATACAGCTTCCCCGCCAAGTTCCTTTCGGCCTGGGTCGCTACGGGAGCAGGTAACGCGACAATCGGCTCTGCCTACGCTGCCGCTGGAGGCGCGCCGAGCGGCTACGAACCTGCCTTCCGGGACGCACTGCAGGCCAACTACTCTACCGGGATCCCCCCTGCCAAGCAGGTCCAGAGGGCGGTTGAGTTTACCGCCCCAGGCTTCTTCCCGGTGTGTTCGTCGCTGAACGACTCGCTCAGCCTGACGAACGTAACTTCCTACACGACAGCTACCCCGACGCTGGTCAGCAACCTCCTGGATGTACCAGGGACAACCCCTGTCCCAGCCAGTTGGGTCCAGGCTGCTATTGCTCCGGGAGACTTTGGAGCAAACCTGGTGGCCGAGCAGGGGCTCTCTGGCCTGCCAGCGTTCCTGCGCGCGGAATACCTGAGCCCAGATGGCTCCTTGAGCCTCGTCCTGGTAGTTTTTACCGTTTCCGACGACTTCAGGGAGAGCGACGGAACATACCCGGCGCAAGCCGCCACGCCAGAGATCCGTTCCCTTGCACAGGCAGAGTTCGGCTCGAAGGCCCTGGTGACCGGCCCAGGTGCTGTTGCCTATGATTCGCAGCAGATAGAGAATGGTGCAGGGGTATTGTTCGCCCTCACATTCATCCTTCTTGCTATCGCTGTGGCGATAACGCTGCGTTCATGGATCGCACCGCTCTTGGCCCTGATGCTGGTCTCCCTATCGCTGGTCATAGGGTATCTTGCCATCATACTTACCGGATGGGTCGTAGGGAAGGTGGATTTTGTCGTGACCTACACCCTCATGGCGGTCACATTGGGGGTCGCCACTGACTACGCTGTCTTCCTGCTCTACCGCTACCGGGAGGAGCTCACCAGGGGGTTGTCCGCTGAGGCCGCCCTCCTCACAGCAACACGGAGCAGCGGTTTTGCGATCATAGTTAGCGCGACCACAGTAGCGGTGGGACTCGGGACGCTGTCATTCCTGAGCGGCCTCCAAACCTGGGGCCCTGTCCTCGCCGTCTCCATACTTGGCATAGGGTTGCTCGAGGTCTTACTGCTGCCAGCCGTCGTTCGGCTGATAGGCCCCCGTCTCTTCGTTCGCCGCTGGGTCCGGGATGCGGGTCCACCTCAACACTCGTGGTTCTATCGAGCAGCCTCCGGATCAGGAAAGCGTCCGATGCTCATCCTGATGTTGGCAGTCATCATCTCCATCCCGGCCGTTGTGGGGTTCATCATAGTCCCGACATCCTACAACTTCGACTCTGGCCTACCCGCCAACACTCCCAGCACGCAGGGTCAGTTGCTCATCGAGGATAAGTTTGGTGCCAATCTCCTCTACCCGACCTACGTCATCGTCACCGCAAAGACCAACTTCATAGAGCCCAACGGTTCCATTTCCCCTGAGGGCAACGCAGTTCTGCCAGGTGTCGCAGCCAACCTGCTTGACAGGTCGGGGGTGCAGTCAGTTGAGGGTCCTTTCGTCTACGGGACGAACCTCAGCACAGCCGCGTACGGGTCGCCTGGAGCGGCCGCCTATTCCCTGGAGGGTGGCAAGGCCGTTTATTACACCGTCTACTCGGTGTACGGGCCATACTCCACTCAGGCCTTGGCACAGGTCCAATCGCTTCGCGACAACTCATCCTACCTGGTCGGAGGTGTGACCTCCTCCGTGCTTGACCAACAGGCCTCCAACGGCTTCCAGTATCCAGTACTTGGGCTCATCCTGACCCTTTTCATCGGGTTCATTCTCGCTGTGGCCTTCCGTTCGTGGACGGTACCGCTGATCTCCATCTCCGGAGTATTCCTGAGCATATCCGTAACTACTGGGCTACTCTACCTCATCGCCACATACATACTCAACACTCCACTGCTGTGGCTGATTCCGCTCATCCTCTTCGTGATACTGATGTCCCTGGGAAACGACTACACGGTGTTCCTGCTGGTCCGGATCCGAGAGGAGCAGTCTCGCTATGGTCCATTCGAGGGCATCCGTCGGGGGATTGCCGGCAGCGGGATAGTCGTGAGCGCTCTAGGACTCATCCTTGCCGCATCCCTTGGATCACTCGCTCTCCAACCAATATCGTTCTTGCAAGAGGTAGGTATCGCTTTCATCATCTCACTCGTCCTCGATACGTTCGTGGTCAGGCCATTCTACTTCCCAGCCATGCTGACGCTAGTGGAGCGGCGAAGTGACCGCCTGCGGATGAAGGCTGCCTCACCCCCGGAGGAGGGGGCCTGAAACACTTCCCGGCCCTATTGATCCTTCTCCAGGCCAAGCAGACGGGCAACCCCTCGCCCGTATTCCGGATCTGCCTTGAGGAAATGGCCTATCTGCCTAAGCTGGATCTCCCGGGGGACATCCTTCATCGATTTGGCGATGTTGCCAACGAGACGGGCCTGCTCTTCCTTGGTCATCAACCGGAAGAGGTCCCCCGCCTGAGAGTAGTCCTCGTTCCCGACTCGATGGTCGTATCGGCCAGCATCACCTGAGATCCGGAGTGGAGGTTCCTTCAGCGTCGGGTCCCCGGTGGGACCTCCGAAGCTGTTGGGTTCGTAGTTGGGGAGACGACCGGTGTTCCCATCGGAGCGCATGTACCCGTCCCGGTTGTAAGAGTTTACGGGAACCTTCGGTCGGTTCACCGGGAGCGAGTTGTAGTTCACTCCGATCCGATAGCGATGCGCATCAGCGTAGGAAAAGAGCCTAGCCTGGAGCATCTTGTCTGGGGACGCTCCCATGCCAGGGATCAGGTTCGATGGTTCGAAGGCGGACTGCTCGACCTCCTCGAAGAAGTTCTCCGGATTCCGATTGAGCTCGAGAGTTCCTACCTGCCGCAATGGATAGTCCTTGTGGGGCCATACCTTCGTGAGGTCGAATGGATGGATGTGGTAGGTCTCGGCCTCCTTTTCCGGCATGATCTGAACCTCCACGGACCAGCGGGGAAACTCCTTCCTTTCGATGGCATCGAAGAGGTCCTGACGGTGGAAGTCGGGGTTCTGGGCTGCGATGCGGCCCGCCTGCTCATCTGTAAGGCACTTGATGCCCTGAAGGGTCTTGACGTGCCACTTCACCCAGAACCGCTCCCCCTTCGCATTCCAGAGGCTGAAAGTGTGGGAGGCGTAGCCGTTCATGTTCCTGTAGGTTGCCGGTATCCCCCTGTCGGAGAAGAGAATCGTAACTTGGTGCAGCGATTCGGGGGAGAGCGACCAAAAGTCCCACTGCATGGTCGGGCTTCGTATGCCGGTCCGTGGATCGCGCTTTTGCGAGTGTATGAAGTCCTGGAACTTCAGGGGATCCCGAACGAAGAAGACTGGAGTGTTGTTTCCCACCAGGTCCCAATTTCCCTCCTCGGTGTAGAACTTGATCGCGAATCCACGGGGGTCTCGGACAGTGTCCGGCGACCCTTGCTCTCCGGCCACTGTGGAGAACCGAACGAAGACCTCGCAGGAGTTCCCTGCCTTCTGGAAGAGCCTTGCACGAGTGTATTCTGAGAGGGGATTGGTCACCTTGAATGTACCGTATGCTCCGGCCCCCTTCGCATGCACGACCCTTTCGGGTACGCGTTCCCGGTTGAAGTGGGCCATCCGCTCGATGAGCTCGTGGTCTGCCATAAGAACCGGGCCCCTGGGCCCTGCAGTCAGGGTGTTCTCGTTGTCAGCGACAGGGATTCCGGCATCAGTTGTCATGGTCTTTCGCTTCCTCTCTGAGCTCTTTGCACTCTTCATCCCCTATCCATCTCAGCGCTCTAGATTTTCCCAACTTATAAGAAACTTTGTCAAACGCTCGGGATCCGCACCACTTGCGTTGTGAGATAGGAACTTTCCGGCGTCAATTGAGCGAGAAATATCCTAAGATGACTTAGTATTGATGACGCAGCTCATCTGTGCAGACTCTCGGTATGCAACGGCAATCCCACCGAAAGATTTCGGATGCTAAGATGACTTAATATTCATACTCGTATAGCCCTCCGCCATGATTTCGGTCTCGTCCAGTTCGCAGGGTCGCCACAAGGAGCCCTCCCAAGACTCCAGCTCTGCAGAGCCCTCATGGGACACTGTCCGAGAAGTGTACTTGGCCATGTGCGGGGTTATGCAAGGAGCATTGAAGGAATACGGGCTCCTCATCTCCGAATTCCATACTCTTGCACTTTGTGCGCGGGCCAGAGAGCCACTGACTCTCAAGTTCATCGCTCAGTCGCTTGGAGTGACCCCCGCAGCAGTTACGGACCTCGTACGTCGCCTCGTCAAGAGAGGACTTATCGAATTGTCTCCCAACCCGGCGGATCACAGATCAAGGCTCGTTACCCTCACTCCCTCAGGTCGCACGCTGGTCTTGCAGGCTCGACATGCACGCAGGCAGGCACACCGGGATATCGTGCTCATGATCTCTCCCGAGGCGCGGCAGGGACTCCTCCGCGGCCTCGCGGAGCTTCGTCAGGTCATAGGATCCCTGCAGGAGGTCTGAGCCATGGAATACAAGTACACCGTTCTCTCAAACACCACGCTCGGCGCCCTGTTGGGGTCCATCAACGGGACGATAATTCTGATTTCGCTACCGGTCATCTTCCGAGGCCTCAACGTAGACCCGTTCCTCGCAAGCAACCTGACGCTCATGATCTGGCTTCTCCTGGGTTACGGCGTTGTCACTGCAACTCTGCTGGTGACGTTCGGCCGTCTCTCAGACATGTGGGGCCGGGCTCGCCTGTACAATCTTGGCTTTGCCATCTTCACTGCCGGGTCGATTCTGTGTTTCCTGACCCCTAACACTGGGACGGCTGGTGGCTGGGAACTCGTCTCGTTCCGGGTCGTGCAGGGCATTGGAGGTGCCTTCCTTCTAGCCAACTCGGCAGCCCTGATCACTGATGCGTTCCCACACACGGAACGTGGAAAGGCGCTAGGCATCAACCAGGTCGCAGCACTCGGGGGTTCGCTAGTCGGCCTCGTTCTGGGAGGTCTTCTGGCGGGCGTGCCTGATATCCACCTTGGTGGGTTGACGATAGCTGGCTGGAGGCTCATCTTCCTCGTGAGCGTCCCAGTTGGAGTCTTTGGCACCGCATGGGCATACTGGAAGCTTCACGAGACCGCACTGATACGCAAGGGCCAGAAGATCGACTTGCTTGGAAATGCTACTTTTGGCGTCGGACTGACAGTACTCCTAGTGGCCGTGACGTACGGATTGCTACCGTACGGCTCGAATTCCATGGGATGGGGAAATCCGTGGGTCCTGGCAGGAATAGTGGCGGGAGTTGCGTTGCTGGCCATCTTCCCGTTCATAGAGATGTACGTTCCAGACCCCATGTTCCGGCTGAGCCTGTTCAAGATTCGGGCATTCACGGCGGGCAACCTCGCCGGAACGCTGGGGTCGATAGCGCGAGGGGGAGTGATGTTCATGATGATCATCTGGTTCCAGGGCATTTGGCTCCCGTTACATGGGTACTCCTACAGCCAGACGCCTCTTTGGGCAGGCATCTACATGATGCCTATGATGCTCGGATTTGTCGCATTAGGACCGCTCAGCGGATGGCTCTCGGACAGGTTCGGGGCCAGGTACCTTGCCAGTCTGGGAATGGTCATCTCGGCGTTCTCATTTGTTGTCCTTCTATCATTACCGTACAATTTCTCTTACCCGGTAATGGGTCTGACGCTCTTCATGAATGGGTGCGGCATGGGCATGTTCGCTGCTCCAAACACGGCGGCTATCATGAACTCGGTGCCACCTGAGCACCGTGGAGTGGCCTCAGGGATGAGAGCTACTCTGCAGAACAGTGGAATGCAGATCTCGATGGCGCTCTTCTTCACGGTAGTGCTCGTCGGCCTATCTACCGGACTGTCCGGATCGGTCGGTACCGCCCTTGGCAATGCTGGCGTCCCACCAGCAACATCCGGGGTCCTTTCACATGTTGTTGCCTCCGATCCGTCCGGAGCACTCTTCGGAGCCTTCCTAGGCTACAATCCCATGGGAATCTACCTCAATGCCCTTCCTGCAATCAATGCATCTCTCCCAAGTAGTGTCTACCTTGAACTCACATCCAAGACGTTTTTCCCCAATGCCATCGCCCCGGCATTCCTTCAAGGGATGGATGTCGCCTTCACCATATCGATAGTCTTGACTTGCATCGCCGCAGGGGCTTCTCTGATGCGCGGGCGCCGGTACGTCCACGGGCACACTTTCGAGGCCAAGACCGGAGACAAACCATCGGAGACATCGCCGAACCCAGCCGACGAGCATGAGGTCGTAACTGAGGCGTTGGAACGAGGAGTTGCAAAATAGCTTGCATTCGTACGCACGAATATTCCAGTGCTACAGAAATAGAAAGAGATGATATTACGCCAGAGTTGGGCCGTTACTGGCCTGGCAGTAGGACTGGCTCCACGCTCGACGATATTCACTCCTTGGGTTGTTTAGGTAGGGCGTCCATAACTTCCGCATCGGGATCGTCGCCTTCTGGTTCGGCATGGTCCTCTGCGGGTGAAGGCGCCTCTCTGTCATATGCATGTTTCCCCCGATCATTGTGACGACGGCGTGCGAGAACGACAATGAACACAGCAACCAGGGCGACTACGATGGCCAGAGCAATCACCAGCCACATCCACCATGGGAACGACTGTGAAGACGAGTTAGAGTTCACAGTAAGCAGTGTCGTGGCAGTGACGCTCTGCCCCCTAGAATCGTTGACGAACACTCGAATAGTGTAGCTCCCGGCCACTGTGGGCTTACAAGACAGAGTGGGAGTGTCAGTAGAGGAACATCCAGACGGCAGGCCCGCGTAAGTGTAGGTAAGAGGCTGTGCCCCGCCGGATGAGGAAACTGTGAGCACGGTGGAAGAGCCGACACCAATGGGGTTCGGGGAAGCAATGAAAGATTCGATGAGGGGGTCTATGGTCACGGTCAGAGAAAGAGTGGTCGTGGCTGACATTCCAGCAGAATCATTGACGTAGACGCGGACGGTGAACGCGCCGCCCGCTGTTGGGTTACAAGCAAGTGAGTTCACGTCAAATGACCCACAGCCAGGAGGCAGGCCCGTGTAGGAGTAGGATAACGTGCCAGTGCCGCCGGAGGCTGAAACATTGAACCATTCTGCAAGGTTGGCATCGGAAGGATTTCGGGCGACAGCAAATGATGAAATGGTAGGGTCCGCATTCACTATGAGGGGGAGAGTGCGGTTGACAGTGTAAGAGGGGATAGCAGAATCGCTGACAAAGACCGTTACCGCGAACGTACCAGTTCCCGTAGGGGTGCAGACAAGTAACTTCCTGTCCGAGGTGACACAGCCGGGAGGAAGGCCAACGTAGACGTAGGACAAGGCTACGGTGCCACCAGAGGCTGTGACATTGAACCACTCGGCTACGTTGGTATCGGTAGGGCTGCGTGCAGCTACAAAGGATGAGATTGCGGGGTCGGCATTGACCGTGAGGGATAGAGTGCTGTTGACAGAGTAGGGCGGAGCGGCAGAATCGTTTACAAAGACCGTCACCGTGAATGTGCCGGACTCTGTAGGAGTGCAGGCAAGTGATTTCTTGTCGGAAGTTGCACAGCCAGAAGGAAGCCCTGTGTAGACGTAAGACAAGGCTCCAGTGCCACCAGAGGCTGTGACATTGAACCACTCGGCAACGTTGGTATCGGTAGGGCTGCGTGCAGCTACAAAGGATGAGATTGCGGGGTCGGCATTGACCGTGAGGGATAGAGTGCTGTTGACAGAGTAGGGGAGGGTTGTAGAATCGTTCACAAAGACCTTTACCGTGAATGCACCAAGACCTGCAGGGACACAGCTAAGCGAATTCGTGTCAGAAGCAGCACAGCCGGGAGGAAGGTCGGTATAGGCGTACGATAGCGCTCCGGTGCCTCCAGAGGCGGAAACGTTGAACCATTCGGTAGCATTGATATCAATGGGATTCCGCGCGGCCATGAAGGAAGAAATCGTGGGGTCGACATTCACTGTGAGCGAGAGGATCGAGGTGGCAGAGCTCTTCAAGGAGTCGTTGACGTAGACTCCAATTGTGAATGTCCCAGCTTTCGTAGGACTGCAAACGATTATTGTGACATTAGACGACGAGCAACCAGTGGGGAGCCCAGTGTAATTGTATGAAAGATATCCAAGGCCACCAGACGCAGAGGCAACTATGGTAGTATCTGACCCGACGTCAGTAGGGCTGGGATTTGCTGTGAAGGATGCTATTGCTGGGCGGATTCCGTTGATGACTGAAAGAATACCCTGTGCTGAATTGGAGACATAAACATCTCCATTGCTAGGATCGTACACCGATTGGTGATAAGTCCCCTGGCCCACATGGAGGTTGGCTACCACCCTGTTTGTCGAGTCCGAGATCACACACACTTCGCTGGAGTAGCCAACGAAAATCTCTCCAGTGTCATTGTCATACGCTATCCCAAAGGATCCAGCGCCCACATTGACCGAGGCCACCAAAGAGTTCGCGGTTCCACATGCAGGAACACTACCGTCGCAGATGACGCTCACGTACTTCGAATCTTGATTGGATGCGATCACTTCTCCCAAGCCAGTATCGACGACAACCACGAGTGGAGAAACACCAACCTGTACGGTGGTAGCAACTGTGTTCGCAATCCCACACGAAGGAACACTGCCATCGCAGATGATACTCAAGTAATCCGAGCCTGAAACCGCAACGAACACCTCGCCTTCCGCTTGGTCATACGCTAACCCCCAGATATCCATGTACAGGGGTACAGTAGCCACCACGGAATCTGTCGTATCATTGATCACACTCACATTATGTGAATTCTGATTCGCAACAAACACTTCTCCCTCGACAGGGTCATACACTACCTGAATGGAACCCTCGCCTACATTGACCTTAGTCACCACACTGTTTGCGGTTCCACACGAAGGAAAGCTGCCGTCACAAATAATGCTCACGTAGTCGTAGCCGGACAAAGTGCTCGAAACAAACACTTCCCCCTTCGCGCTGTCGTAAGTTGCCCCAGTAGAAACCGCGCCGACATCAACTTTGCCAATCACACTGTTCGCGGGCCCGCACGCTGGGACGCTACCGTCACAGATGATGCTCACGTAATCCGATCCGTCGTCTGCAACGTATATTTCTCCCTTTGCACGGTCATAGGCCACACCCATAGTGCCGGATCCGACTGAGATATTCATCACGCTCATGTCAGGGCGCATCTTGCCAGAAGCACGAAACAATGTCGAAATGGACATGTCGTGCACATTTGAGGGTACGATTGGTTGAGAACCAACACTCACTCCACTGATAAGAAACAAACAAACAATGGAAAGGGTCATCAGAAAACGAATGATTTTGGGAAGCACAAAGTCAAGATTATGGGTTCCGTCTACAAAAAGGTTCCGGGTTTGCGGAGTGTGCCCGCCAAATCCCTTTGACCGTCATGCATGATGAAATACCACCGCTAGTATGTTCCATGCCACAGTACGAGCCAACAACTCCGTTTGCTATCTGTGCTCGCGCCGGCTCTTCACACGATCACCAAAGCGCCTCTTGAACGCCCCGAACACCCCTTTCACTATCGTCCTCCGACGATAGAGGCACCGAAAGACTCGCCCGTCATCCTGCCTCAACCTGACCATGCGCCGCCACGCAGGCGACCCATCGGCGCGCCTTCTCGAGTTCTTCCTGAGATCCATGACAGGGCGTCCTCCCCTTGCCTCCACCAGCTCTGCATTCCTGCGGGACTGGTATCCCTTGTCCAGCGCAAGGTTCCCGAGCATGATCCCTCCGTCAAGTTGTTCCAGCAACGCCCCCAGCTCAGTGCAATCGTTGATGTTCCCCCTGGTGACTCTGGCAGCAAGGAACCATGGCCACCGAGCTCGCGTGGCCACCAATGCGTGCAGCTTCAGGTACTGCTCCCTCTTCCCGATCTTCCCAAAGCGAACATCATACCAACGCTGGAACTGTCGTGTCCCTTCTCCTGTGGCGTCCCCGGCGGCGTTGATCGGACCAGGGAAGACCTTGTTCAGTCTGACAGAGAGCCTCTGTATCAGATCCTCCCAGTACCTTTCGGGTATCCTGTCCTGGTTGCCCAGGACAGTGTTGGGGTGAGGGACACGCGTGAACCCAAGTATTCCAGGGAGCCCGGTGTATGCACCCAGGACAGCGTAAACATGGTCGTATGACCAGCCTTCAAAGGCCCTGACGAGCAGGAAGCGGACGATATCTCTGGGGTTGGCTGGTGGATTCCCCCTGGTGTGAGGATCTCTGACCGTGTATGGTTGTGGAGTCTCATCTACGAGACGAGAGAGCTTGGTGTAGAAGGACACAAGGCCGCGACGGAGGAAGTCCCGATAGCGGGCGTAGTCACGGCGGTGGATGCCCCTGCGCTGCCGTTTCCGATGGAGCGACGGCTTCTTATTCGTGGTTGTGGCTGATGCTCCTTGAACAGCCGCACGGCTGTTCCCGCGGCGTTTGGCGTGCATAACCGATCGCTGCGGTTCCCACTTCTTCTACTCAGCGCTCCACTGGAAGCGCAAAACTACGAGGGTGCACCACCACTCAAGTACCATTTGCCGGGCACACTCGGGTTTGCGACTCAGTGTGACTTTCTCCTAGCTTCGAACATGGTCTGCGAATGCACGAAGGTGCCAAGGACTCGCTACCTGAGAATCGCTGAAGATGATGAGATCTTCAAGGGTCAATCTCTTAATATCGCACCAAGACTATGCGATGCAGAGCAGGATGATGAGCAAGGGAACAGGTGAGACCGAACCGCTAAGCGCACCCGACCTTTCCTTCTTAAGCTATAGATCTCACCCCCTCATAAGAACTTTCTTGCACACCTATCCCAAACTCAAGGGATGCGTCACTAACAGGTTGTCGGTTGTGTTAGCCGTAGGCCTCAAGAGCAGTGGTCTGCGCCGCGATTCTCCAGCCACCGTTCGACTTTCGAATAAGAGGGAAATAAGAGCGGCTGACTGGAGGGAACTCGACTACATTCTGAAATCAGTTGGTGCCATAAGTACTCTTTTTGGAAATGGAGATCAAGAGACTCTTGATGCGTTGCTAAACGAAAGAGCTCAGATCACCAAGGTTAGCGCGCTACGAGCACAAGACTTGAAAGCGACACGCGAAGGTGAGGCTTTCAGTTGCGCACCTAATGCTAGCATCAAAGACATGCTCCTCTACCTGCTTATCCTGAAATACCGACCAAAGAGGGTCATTGAAACAGGGGTTTCGCACGGAGCCTCCACTCGGTTCATCCTCTCAGCAATGAACCGCATCTGTGAAGGGAACCTCATTTCGATAGACCTACCTGCCTACAATCCGAATGGGCGCAAGTATGCAGATGGTACGCTTGACCTGGAACACGTTCCCGAGAAGCTGGGTGTCGGATGGCTGGTCCCTCCTGAATACAGGTCTCGATGGGATCTACGCCTGGGCATGTCTTCCGAGATACTGCCTACCCTAACTGGCACGGTCGACCTCTTCATGCACGACTCCGAGCACTCTTACGACAACATGACGTATGAGTACAACTGGGCGCACAACCATCTCACGCCAGGCGGATTCCTTGTCAGCGACGACGTTGGTAAAGCTTTTGATGATTTTCTTGGCGCCCATAAGGGGCAGTATGAAGTCATCGTCAATGGATTGATCGGGGCCGCAAGAAGAGTATCCTGAATCACCCAACAAGCCGCGCTGGTAGACAATCCACCCTCCCGCCACCGTAAGGCAAGGGCCTGCTATGTCAAGACACACAGGGCCACAATTCTCAACTTTCTGGCCCTTTCGCTTATATTTCGTGCCACCTCTCTCTTGCCAGTGGTCAAATATGACGACAAACATCGAGGCAGCGTGCGAAGAGATCTTCGGCGAAGGAACATCCGGCGACGAGTACCTGGCGGCAAGGATGACTTGCGGCTACTGGGGCTGCGGCGGATAAACAGGTCTCCAAGAACTAGCGCAGGGGGGTAGACCCCCTGCCAACCTCTTCCTTGCGATATAAGTCAATTTCGATTCTTGACAATAGGGCGACCCAACCTGGGCGATCCCAAACTAAGAATGCCCACCATTCTACAGAGAGACCGTTGAGGCCTGCCGTGCTACAGCACAGCGGGCCAAAATTCTCCCCTTTCTGGCCCTGTCGCTTATATTTAGAGACCCCTTTCTCTTGTCAGTGGTCAAAAATGACGACAAACATCGAAGCAGCGTGCGAACAGATCTTCGGCGAAGGAACATCCGGCGACGAGTACCTGGCGGCAAGGATGACTTGCGGCTATTGGGGCTGCGGCGGATAAATAGATCTCTACGAACCAGCGCAGGGGGGTGACCCCCTGCCAACCCTTTCTGCAACTGTAAGTGAATAATCATTCGTCACATCAGAGTGAACGAACTTGAGTAGTCTTGAAAGGAGAATACCGACCGTTTTACGACTATTGCATTGCAGCCTGGTATGTCATAGCACACCGGGCCGAATTCCTCAACTTTCTGGCCCTCTCACTTATATCTAGAACTCTCATATTCTTCTCAGTAATCGATTATGGAGACAGGAATCGATGCAACGTGCGAGGATAAATTTTGTGAAGGAGTGTCCAGCGACGAGTACTTGGCGACGAGGTTTGCATGCGGCTTTTGGGACTGCGGCGGATGAACAGGTCATCACGAACCAATGCAGGGGGCAGAACGCCTGCCAACCCCACATCTTGGGAGGAAGATTAATGTTGGTTGATTTCTGCAGAGAGGGAGGGCTTGAGGGAACTTGATAAGAAAGATCTATCTTCTTACAACTAACACCTGCAATCTTGCTTGCAGGTACTGTTATCAACTCAAGGCCACGAACAACACGCGGAAAGAGACAGACTTGTTCCTGAGCTCGCAGACGGTCGACAACTTGCTTGAATCAATAATTAGCGGGAGATTTCCGGCTAGCAAGGATCTGGAGATATTCTTCTTTGGTGGTGAGGCCACACTGAACAAGCCGGCGATACTGCATGTGTGGGAAGGAGCGGGAAGGCTTAGGGAAGCGGGATTCAAGCCTGTATTCACAATTCAGACCAACCTGTACTCTAATGGCTTATTCGAGGCAATGGACAGCGGGGTCCGTTTCAAGTCCGTCACGGTTAGTTTGGATGGACCTAAAGACATCCATGACCGCAATCGAATTACAGTAGGGGGAAGCGGGACCTACGATAAGATCGATTCCAACTTGTCGAGGCTGGTAATTCTTAAGAAGGCAAATCAGCTAGAAACTCTCTCTGTAGAAGTGACCGTCACGGCTTCTTCAGGCTCATTGGTGGAAATTGCGAAATTCCTGGAATCTAAGGGTATCGACCACATGGTATTTGTCCCAGAAATGAGTTTGATGAGCATTTCCGACGACACTCTAAAGGAGCGATGGCTGGAAATGGTAGATTACGTTATCAGCCGTATGAAATCACCGACTCCCATCTTTGAGGGGTCTACGCTTACCCGCATCTTAGCTGTAATCAGACCGATGGACCGACGGACCTGTGGGGCGGGAAACCGTTGCGTAAGTGTCACCCCGGGAGGTGAGATCTACCCTTGCGGGTCTCTAACAAACGTATCCGCTTTCAAACAGGGAGATTTGTCGACCATGCCCGACGCCATGGAGTGCGATGTGGCGAAGGCACTGAACTCACGAAAGCAGGATGTCGACGAAGTCTGTAGAAGATGCAATTACAACACCCGGTGTAGCCAGGGGTGTTTTGCGAACAACTACTATAGATGCTCAGACAAGTTCGTCTTCCATAACCCGTTCTGCAAGATAGAAATGGCCACGATAGACCTCATCGAAAAGAGGGTCGAGGGATTCAACCAGGCCGAACACAAGTGGTTCGTTAGGAATGTCAAGAGCACCCTGTCGTTGCGTGCTAAGGATCAATCTGCTAGCGACACAGTTCCGATTCGGTCACAAGGTCCGAACCCCTCTACTATCCGGATGGCGAGGTAATCCATGGATTTTATCACTGCGGTAAAGAAGGGGAACATAGCGATAATGTATGTTCCGTCGCTTGTGTTCATCTGGTATCTACTTCGCTTGACTCCAGGAGTTGCGTTCTCTGATCTCATCAGTGTGAACATTCTTCTCTGCGTAATCAACGTCGTCCTCCTGTTTGTCGGGACGATTGCGGCCCAGGTATTCCATGAAATCCTGCACTTCGTCTACTTCCCTAACAAGGCGGAATTGAGACTGGTGGAGAACGAAAAGGGAGGGTTGTACTTCGTTGGAAAGGGTTCTGACAACAAAGATTTTCTTGCGAAGAAGCCTTACGCAGTTTTGATGCCGGTTTACGCAAACCTGCTCATTGGGATCATACTTCTGGTCCCGTTCATCATCTTCCGAAGCCCGTTCTTCCTCTCGTTTGCGTTTGGATCCCTTGTACTATCCTACAGGTCCATGTCATTGAATCGGACGTTTACTGACAACGAGCTGTTCCTGAGAAGAACCTCCGCGACCAAAAGCTACGCGAAATGGACAAATCTCTCAGTGATCTTCAGCACGATAGTCCTGACCGTCGCTTCGACCGTAGTCATGTCCTTTGTTTTCCTGCTGTTCGTGCTGCTGTTGTTCAACAATTACGCTTACCCAATCATTAATAGGTTTTCGTTCTTTACAATAAAAATCTGCCTGAACGGGGTTGCTACTCGTGGTTGAAGCAATAGAAGTCAGTCATCTCTCCAAGACCTACGCCAACGGAGTGAAGGCCAACCATGACATCAGCTTCGTGATTCACGAGGGCGAGTCTGTCGGCCTGCTCGGACCGAACGGATCCGGAAAGACTACGCTCTTGCGGCAAATCTATGGAGAGCTTCTGTCTGACGGAGGTAAGGTCACCGTTTGGGGGCATGAAGTCCCTGCCGATATGAACTCGATAAAGAATGTCATCGGGGTCATGCCTCAGGATGCTATCCCCAGGACCGACCTGCCGGTCTTCTTGCAAATCTACTACTCATTGCTCTTGAGGGGCTTCGACAAGAAAGAGGCGAAGGCTACCTGTGACAAGACAATCACCAGTTTGGGCATCCAAGAGTACAGCAAAGCGTATGTCTTGGATCTCTCAGGAGGGACTCAGAGGAAGGTGTTTCTAGCTATGTGCCTTGCCCACTCTCCTAAGATCCTCCTTCTCGACGAGCCTACAGTAGGGCTCGACATTGTCTTCAGAAACAAGATATGGCAAACTTTGAAGACATCGATTGTAGAAAGCAAGAAGACACTTCTTCTGACCTCACACTATCCGCAGGACATTGAGACTCTCTGCGAGAGAGTAATATGCATGGAAAATGGGAAGATCAGGTATGACGGGACGATACCCGACCTGCTTTCCACAACACGCACCGACACGCTCGAACGTGCTTATTTGCAGTTGATGGGCGATTCTGGACAATGAACGTTAGGAAGGAGCTGAGAGACATCGAGACCGTTGCGGTCATGAACCTTCAGTGGGTCAGAAGACTACCGCTCCTCTTCTTCGGCTACGCGCTCATACTCCCGTCTGTCTTCGCCTTCATGTTTATCGTTATATCGAAGGGCACCAACCTGAACTACGTCCTACTCGGCACTATCATCTTCTCAGTCGTGCAGCCAACCTTCCTCGGCATGGCGAAGAACTTGATGAGCGACAAATTCACCGGGATGCTGACGTACTACAAGTTGCTCCCGATCTCTCCGTTGTCGCTATCCCTGGGAGTCTCGCTGTCTTCATTGGCGATCAGCGCACCTGCACTTGTGCTCTACACTGCGTTCGCAATATACGTCGGCGCGATAGGACCGGTGACCGTACTGGGGATAATCATAGTGATTGTCGCTACGGTGCTAACGTGGATTTTCTTCTCCGGTCTCGGGTACCTGTTTGCCATGTCTTCGTCCAGGGTGAAACAGGCACAGATGAGCGTGGACATCATATGGGCAGTTCTGATATTCTTCTCACCAGCATACTACTCCACCGATGTGCTACCTCAGGGCCTAAGATATGTCTTTTATCTCAATCCGGTGACATACTACTCAGACCTCTTTAGAGACTGCCTCACATCATCCGGAAGCCTTCTCTTCATATTGATCGATCTGGCAGTTATCGGCGCCCTGTCGGTCGCCATGATGCTACCAATGTTCAGGGGGTGGAAGTGGGTTGACAAGTGAACTGATGAACCGGTATCTCACCTACGTAGACTCTGCATACAAGGCGATCATCAAGAAGCACAACCTGCAGTCATACATAGATCCCGACCCAATCTACAAAGATGATTGGATGATGGTCGGTAAGGAACTCAGGCGGCATTACCTTGAGTTGCTGCAAGCAGCAGGCAGTTCCGAGGAGGTAAAGCCAAAGTTCCTTTCCGCCCTTTTTGCGACGGCCATGCACGGCGCATTCACGTCCAGGACATTCTACCTATTGGACGGGGGGAGTGCGAATTCTGAAGAGATGCGCTTGTGCACTCGGGCAGGGTTTCTCTTCACCATCTCATTCAATGTGATGGATCACATGATCGATGATCTGAACGATCCCCATGTGATTGATCGGGGCCTAGCTCTTGTCAACTCTCAAAGAGAGGAGTTCGGTCCAGGGTTCTTTGACCAGCTTCTCCGCGGCTTGCTCTCAGAGCTAATCCCTATGGTGAAGGATGACCAATTCTTCGAGCAATTCAAGCGGACGTTCTCAGAGCTGATGGATTACTTTCAGACTTCATCGCGCCTGACAATCGCTCAGGCCACTTCGCTCAACATCGAGTCCAGGTTCATGGCGCGAAACAGCACGAAATACATCTCGATGCTATATGTCATTTCTAGGGTGTTCTCACGGAGGAAGGAGAACCTAGATACCGTCCTCAAGACTTTCGAGGACACCTGGCGAATCTTCTCTCTCATGGACGACATGCTCGACATCGAGAGCGACACCAAGAGTTCAGTCATCAATTACCTTGACTGTCTGCTAATTTCTGAAGAGAAGAATGGGTCGAGAGAGCGTTTTGCCAAAGCTCTGTCAGAAGGAAATGTCGCCGAGATGCTGGAGATTATTCTGGATCGGGCTCCATTCGTTGCCATGCTCAATGAACACCTGGATTGGTACAAGGAAGGCATAGCAAAGTGTTGGGGACGACTACCCAAGAATGATCCGCAGGTCAGATGGCTGCTCAGGGAGATACTCCTTGAAACAACGAAGCTCAAGACCGAGTTCCCCGATTTCCGCGCGTCCCAGTAGATGCCTTCCCGGTGTCATCCTTGCAGGCTCTGACTCTGCAGGTTAAAGCTGATCGAGGATCGATTTCTTGACAAAGTCCTTATTGACAGTCGGTCTTCTCTCCAGTTCGAGACAGCACTTGAATTACTATTGGGATGGGACTGTCCGGATCTGCTCACTGATTTACTTATGAAGCGTTGGTCCCCGTCTTCGGCGGCGAGACATTCTGAGAGGACGGGAGATTCTTCTTAGGCAGTGGGAGAAGGGCACGGACCCAAACAGCAACCACAATCACCCCGGCGACTGCACCGATACCGAGCACGTAGTAGCCCTGAAAGCCCGGAAGTCCAAGGAAGCCAGTGCTAGGTGACGTGATCGTGATGGTCACGGGTGCGCTCTGTATAGTAGTTCCGTTGTAAGTGGCGTTTACATACAGACTGACCATTCCACCCGTGTTACCCGCTGTGAAGGCCACCACAGTGCCGGTCGTGGCGTTGAGTTTGCCCATGGCGTTGTTCGTGAGAGTCCACGAGTATGCGGCGCTAGTGCCGCAAGAAATGAAAGCCGAGACGGTGAAGGTCTGAGTGCCGGCAGGTCCGAGTGATACGGAAGTCGGGTCGACAGTCGCTCTGTTTGAGCACATGACTTTGGGAATTGTGATTTCAGCGACTGAACTCTGCACTGAGATCCCATTGAGTAAGGCGTTGACGAACAGTCTGACAGTCCCTGAGGTATTGCCCGCAGTGAAGGTGACCAAGTTGCCAGTGGTGGTATTGAGACTGCCCATTGAGAGGTCGGAAAGGGTCCATCGGTATTCCATACCGTTAGGGCATATCCCGAATGAGCATGTAGGGATGGCAACAAATGGTGATGTGGTTCCCCTCACTACAACCGTAGCTGATGTTGGAGAAATGGCCACTGATGTCAGGACAGAGATGGGTATTGTCACAAAGGTGCTCTGGTTGCTGCCGCAGTTCGTAGCGCCACACCACTGTCCGGGGGCACAGCCCAAATAACCACAATTCAGCGATGCGTTCACGAAGAGCGTCACAGTTCCAGCCCTGCCCCCAGCCGTGAAGCTGACTGGGTTGCCAAAGGATGAATTGAGTGTGCCCATGGAGGAGTTGGTAAGGGTCCAATTGTAGGTTGTCCCAGCAGGGCACGTTCCCTGGCATACTGGAATTCCCGTGAAGACCTCTGTACCACCTGTTCCCAAGACAGCATTTGAGGGTACTATGACCAGGGAGGTCATTGTCGGGGGCGGGGTCGGAGAGATGGTTATTGAGACAGGGGAGGCATGCACGGTAATACCGTTCAGAGTTGCATTCAAGAAGAGTTTCACTTCTCCGGGGGCGTCTCCTGAGAAGAATGTGACTGTGGGGTCGAATGACGAGCTGAGTTCACCCATGGATGAGTTGGTGAGGGTCCAGCTGTAGGTCGTCCCCGCCAGACACGTAGAAGAGCAAGTGGGAGTAGCTGTGATCTGTGATGTTGTTCCATCCTCCGCAACAGTATCCGTTTTCGGCGTTACAGCGACCGAGGTCAGAGTAGGTGTCGGGGTTGAAGAGATCGTTATTGTTATAGGCCCACTACACCAAGTTTGAAGGTTCAGGGTGCCGCTCATGTAAAGCAACACCGTGCCGGGAGTGTTCCCCGCTGTGAACGCGATTGGGTTGCCCATGGTGGAATTCAGGGTGCCCATTGAGTTGTTCGCGAGGGCCCATCTGAAGGTGACCGACGAGGAGCAGGGCCACGTACCGGGTGGACCCGAATCAGCACAGGTTGCAAAGGCCGTGAAGTTTGTGGATTTTCCTACAGAAAGAACCTCAACCGAGGGAGTCGCTGTCAACCCGTAAATGCCCCACGGGGGAGAAACTACCATGAGATCTCTTGTGGCATTGACCGAGTAGCCCACGGAGTCATTCACGTAGACTTGAACCATCCAGTTTCCCAGACGAGTGGGAGTGCATGATACATTGGCCGAGTTGGAGGAAAGACACCCAGTAGGCAGTCCGGCATACATGTAGGTGTATGGAGGTATTCCCTTAGTTGCGGATACGCTGAGGTTTGTGGACCCGCCTGCCATTACTTCACTCGGGTTGGCAGTGAACGAAGATATGGCGGTTCTTTGATGGACCGTGAGTGACAGGGTTGCGTTCACAGACTGGCCCGCCGAGTCGTTCACGAACACACGGACTGTGAAGGTTCCAGGTTTCTTCGACGTACACTCCAAAGATGAGGTATTAGATGAGGAACATCCTGCTGGCAGGCCAATGTAGGCTAATGTGTATGGAGGGGCCCCGCCGGAAGCTGATACTGTAAGGGTTGCCGGGATAGTGACGTCTGTGGGGTTGGGGGAAGAGGTGAAGGATGTGATCACTGGGCCACTGCCTGGCACACCGAACGAAATGATCGAAATTGTGCCTTGGTTGTTGTTGGCGACGTAAATGTCCCCGTTGCCAGAATCGTAGGCTACCTCGATAGGATAGGCTCCCACAGGTACGGTCGCTATTACTGTGTTAGTTGTGTCTGAGATCACGCTCACCTCGCCTGGACCCGAAGGAAGGCCGAGGTCAGCAACGAGCACGTCACCATTCCCGCCGTCGTAAGCCAAGCCAATCGGGCTGGTGCCAACACCCACCGTGGACACCACGCTATTGGTTGCATCAGAGATCACACTCACGTTGTTTGATCCCGTATTCGCAACAAAGATCTCGCCCTTGGCACTATCATAAGCCACACCAGCAGGATCATCGTCCACAGGGACGGTCGCAACCACCGTGTTTGTAGTGTCATTGATTACGCTCACGCTTCCTTGACCGCAGGAAGGAGAGCAATTCGAATTTGCGATGAAAATCTCGCCCTTGCCACTGTCATATGCTACTGCACTGGGGGTGGTGCCAACAGGAATGGTCGCAACCACCTTGTCGGTCAGATCGCTTATGACGCTCACATTGTTCGTAGAAAAGGTCGCAACGTATACTTCCCCCTTTCCGCCATCGTATGCTGCCGCAATGGGATTGTTGCCAACCGAAACCGTGGCTACTAAGTTGGTTGTCGAATCGTTCACCACGCTCACAGTGCATAGGCCCGACTGACTTGGTTCGAAATTGGCGACAAAAATCTCGCCCTTGCCCTCGTCATAGGCATCTCCTTCAGGGTAGGCGCCGATGGAAAGGTTCTCACTGGCACTATTCGAGCTATCTGAAACCACATACAGACCGGACATGCCATTGGTAGCGAACAACTCACCTCTGCCACCATCGTACGTCACTCCCCAAGGGTTGCTGCCAAGCGTGATGTTCGCCACTATGTTGTCTGACAAAGCGCCTACTACGCTCACGTAGTCCGAGCCAGAAACTGCGACAAGAACCTGGCCCTTTCCTCTGTCGTATGCTACTCCCCCAGGGCTGAATCCAACCGAGAGATTTGCGACCACCTTGTCTGTCGAATCGTTTACTACGCTCAAGTCGTTCGTCGTGTAGACCGCATTCACCTCTGAATAAGCGATGAAGACTTTGCCAACCCCCCCATCATACGCTATTCCAGAGGGGTAGGAACCGTCAGCCGCGAAACCAACCGTGATGTTTGCCACCACCTTGTCTGTCGATGCGCTAACCACGGCCACATCGGGCGTACCCCAATCATAGAGAACAATGACCTCGCCCTTCCCACTGTCGTATGCCAATTCCAAGGGGATACCGCCAACCTGGACCGTGCCAACCACGCTGTCTGTCGTGTCGTTTATCACACTCAAGTTCCTCGAGTTCTCATTAGCGACAAAAACCTCACTATCATCGCTGTCGTAAGCGACACCCTGAGGGTAAGAGCCGACCGGAACTCTCGCAATCACATGGTCGGATGTGTCGTTTATCACAGCCACTTTGTTAGCAACCTCATCGGCGACAAAGACTTCCCCTTTGGCCGGATCATACGCCATCTCTCCACAATCGTTCCCACCGGACCGCACCGTCGCCACGACACTATTGGTAATGTCGGAGATGACATTCACAACACTCCTGTTGTCGACAAAGACCTCGCCATTTCCCTCATCATATACCACGCTTTTGGGGTTGGCGCTAACCGGAATTAACGCAATCACTCTGTCGGTAGTATAATTTATCACGCTCACATTGTTCGATCCAGCGTCTGCGACGAAGGCCTCACCTTTCCCGGAATCATACGCGATGGCGGCTGGGCCCAATTCATCGGCAGCAAGAAAGTTCCCAGGAACAATCGTGCCGTTGGCCAGCACCAGCGTGTCAGCCACGTACGGCGTTCGTGATGATGCACGGGCATGGGCCGCGGGGAAGGAGTACTCCCGCGCCGTCGCCTCGGTAGGATGAGGCGCCGACACAGCTGTGCTATGGGGGTCAAGCGTTGGAACAACCGGCACGACCAGGATTAGCAGGATGCCCGACACCAATGCGATCTTCAGCAATCCCTGTCCACCCTGTCTCCCTAATCGACTCCGGTGTATTTGCAGGTTTTGGTGCACTTGTCGAACCCAAATACCTGGGGAGGCGACATATCGGGAGCGTTCGGCCCCGCCACATGAATCCTCGTCGAGCCTGGAAGTCGTGTTGAGCGGGCTATGAGCTCCCAGCATCGCTGGGCCCGAAAAAGCTAGTCCTATACCATTTTTGGGATGGGACTGTCCGGATCTGTGGGGACTTGGTAAACCAATTGAACAGTGGTGAGATGATTCTGAGAAAGCCAGATTCGCTCTCAATAGTGTTCGACCGCGAGGCCGTGGACGTGGTTGAATGCTGTGTCCCGAGTAAGCAGCACAAGATTGTTGGCTCGAGCCGTGGCTGCAAACAGGACATCGACTCCCACAATCGTGTATCCCAACTTCCGCCCTTCGGAGCCAATTCTCGCAGCCTCTGAAGCAATGTTGAGATCTGTGGAGATAACCTCAAGGGTGTCCAGAAGGGCGAGTGCCTTGGAAATATGGTGTCCCCCACGATTGAGTGCACCTTCGAGTAGCTCATAGGCAGCAGGGGCGGGAACGTACTTCCGTTCATTCAGGTCCTCAAGCTGTCTAGCGCGAGAGACCGCACCATCGTCTCCCCGTAGAAAGTCAATGAGGAACGATGTATCTAGGCACCAAGCCAATCAACCCCACCTCTTCTTCTTTGTTTCCTCTCGCAGCTTTTCGGCCTTCCGCCGTTCGCCCCTCATCGTTTCCCAAGCTCCCTCTGGAACATCCGACCATGCTCCTGCGAAATCCATCATCTTTCTGCCCTTTCCCGCCAGCCTCTTGACCACATCACTGAAACTCTTTCCATCCTGCTTTGCCCTACGCAGAAGTGCATATGCTTCCTGGTCGAGAGCGACTGTCTTTGTATCCATGTCTACATGTAGGCCTACAGAGGCATATATCCCTATGCCTTGGGTAGAGAGGCGCCTCCGCCCCGGAATATCCGTCGGCAATGACTGAACATGTTATTGGCATTTTCGGACCAGACAGCGCCGAAAAGAAGTGCTGGACCAGATTCTTTACCCATGACCTCAGACAAAGTGTGGCCCAATTCCCAAGAGACTTCGTGACAGATACATGCTGACTCTTGCGAATTGCTCACGTCATTGAGTAATCTTGCTCAATGACTTGAGCAAGAATTGGGCAGTTAGATTCCTTCTCTTTCTCCAGGTGCCAGAGGGTTTTCTACCTTTTCAAGCTGAATAGGTTCAGTGGAGCTGTGAGCTACCCCAACAGGCATGATAGTGGGACTGTCCGGGATCTGCCTAATAGTTTACCTATCAAGCATTGGTCCCGGTCTTCGGCGGCGAGACATTCTGAGAGGAGGGGGGATTCTTCCTAGGCGGCGGGAGTAGGGCACGGACCCACACCGCGACAACCATCACCCCGGCGGCTGCCGCTATGACCGCGAGCAGGATGATGCTCATTACAGTGCTAAGGCCGAGTATAGAGAAACCGGTCGAGTGGACAGGTTCGGGGGGACACGACGTAGAAAATGGGTAAAAGATGACTGGCACGATATTGGTCACGACCTTTCCCGAAGAATCCGTGACCGCGAGCTTGGCGCTCTCGTTCTCGACCTCAGCATAGCTGTGAGTACTGTTCTCCCCTTTGACCGGGGCGCTACCATCCCCGAAGTTCCATGAGTAAATGTACGGGGGAATCCCTCCATGCGCCGACCCTGTGAAGCTAACGTTCATGCCAAGGGTCTTGCCAGTTTCGCAGACACCAGGATATCCAGTGATGGTCGCATTCCCGAACGCGACGAGGGGGCCAGGAGTTACGACAGCTTTGTAGGTTGCGGTCAAGGTGCCGATTCCCTGGATCGTGACCGAGATACTCACTGAGGGACTCTCAGAGAGGGTCAGGAATCCTGTGACGGACCAGGTAGCGAACGTGTGTCCCGAACAGGTTGGGGCGACCGCAGGATAAGCACCACTCAGGAACGATCCGGTGGATTGGTTGGCCTCAGATGTTCCGTTGAATGAGATTGGTCCGCATGCAGTGGGCTTGACCACGAAGCTTACAATGTAGTGGACGGGCGGTGTGGGTGAGTTGGTGGTGTAGTTCGCCCAAAGAGTCCCATTGGTCGAGACACTGACATTGGCCCAAGGGGTAGAGAGAACTTGGGAGCGGCCATTGGGAATCTGGAAGTTCCCCTGAGAAAAGGTGTGGCCGCTGCACGAGAGGGCGTGCATCGGATAAGTTCCGGTCAAGAACTGTGCTGAGCTATCGTTCGCTTGCAGGGTCCCGTTGAAGCTCACTGGACCGCACCCTGTAGGCGACACGTAGAAGGTGATGGTGTGATGTGAGGGGGGCGGGACCAGACTGTATGTGGCTGTTAGTGTCCCGTTTCCCCAGACTCCCACCGTGGTTGGGTTCCCCCCAAGCGTGGGGAGGGTAAGAAAACCCGTCACGGCCCATTTGGCGAATGTAGCCCCGGAGCAGGCGGGAGCGCTGGCGCTGTAGTTCCCAGTAGCAAAGGTCCCCGACGTGTCGTTGTTCTCATTCAACCCCCCGAATGTGGCAGGACCGCACCTTGCTGGAGAGATCACAAAACTAACGACAGCACTCTTGCTGACATTTCCGTTCCAGACATACCACGCTGTGAGCGTACCGTTTCCTGAAACCACGACCGTGGTGGACGAAGAAAATGACCTTCCGATAGTGACCCCTCCTGTCGAGTTCCACTGCTGAAACGCATAGTCGCTGCAGGCATTGGCCAAGGCAGAATAGTTTCCGGCAAGGTAGGAGCCGTTGCTCCCGTCGGCCTGGGCTGAGCCGTTGAAGGCGACAGGACCGCAAGCCCTGGGGGACGCTGAAAAGCTCACGTTGAAGTGTGGAGGACCCGCGACAAGATGAAACCTATAGAGATTGACCGAGGCGCTGTTCTGGTCCGCAACAGCCACAATGTCCCCTTGAATGGAGTAAGCGACGCTGCGCGGCCACTCCCCTGTGGGAAAAGAACCCAGGATCGAGTTGGTCGCCGCATCGATGACGGTCAGATTGTTGGAGCCAGCGTTGGCGCAGAACACTATGCCGTTCGCGCTATCAAGGCTCAGGGAGTAATCGTATGACCCGACATTGAGCAGTTTCACAAGTGACCCGTTGGTCGCGTTAAGGATGGACACAGTGGAAGACCCGCTGTTGGCCACGTAGACCGTTCCTGACAATGGGTCATAGAGCATCTGTTCGGGGAAGGTTCCTACAATCAAAGTAGGCAACAGGGCGTACGTCGTAGCGTTGAAGCGCATGATGGTCCCAGGAGAGGCGAATACACTGACCCATACCGAATTGTTGGCAGGATCATAGAGCGCTGCCATAGGCGTAGATCCACCCGGGATGCTCCCCACCACCATGTTCGTGCTCAGGTTCACGACACTGACGTTGCCCCAGTCGTAATCTGGGACGAACAGCGTGTTGTTACTCTGGTCAATGGCCATCTCCCACGGGCCGGACCAGATCGGGTTGTCGCCTATGAATATCGAGGAAACGACCGCGCCTTGGGAGACGTTTACCACCCGGACCCAATCGTTGCCATCTGAAACATAGAGCAAGTGGTTGCTCGGGTCGTAGACAGGGTCCACCGCTCTCCCAGGGAAATTGATGCAAGCCGAGATTCTGCCGGTAGTTCCATTCAAAGCGGCGAGGCCACCCACGCAAGCGCCACTAACGAAGATGGTTCCGTCTGGAGGGCCGGCACCGACCAGAAGGGGGGTGAATGTGACGTAGATAGTTCGAATTATGGTATGATTAGAGGGGGCCACAACAGACACGTTGCCCGACCCCTGATTCGCAATGAACATCTCCGCTCGGGCGGGGTTGTATGCAACACCATCGGGCGTATTGAAGGGTATAATCTTGGCCGTGACGCTACCATTTGAGCCGCTAATGACCGTGACGGTATTCACCAGGCTATCAGAGACATAGACGTCGTGATACGCAGGGTCCCATGCAATGGCGCTTGCGTCCGAGGCGATGACAATGTAAAAACCTGCAACGTTCGTAGTAGCGTTTACCACTGTAAAACCCCCTCTATCCAATAGGAAGACGAGCCCGTTGGCCGGATTGACGACCGCCCCCACCCCAATGGTTTGCAGCGAAATAGTGGCCTTGACCGCTAACGATGTGGAACTGAATACTTTTACGACGGAACAAGATGAGCTCACCACGTAGAGGTCCCCGTTCACCGGGTCGTAAACTGGGGCGAGAGGATCAAGGGACACAGTCACCGAACCGACCTTGCTGAGCGTACTCGCATTGAACACCGTTATGTTTGTTCCATGTAAGTTCGCGACGTATACGAGATTGGTCGAGGGAAGGTACAGTATTCCCTGTGGAAGCTCACCTACAGGAATAGATGCAATGACCTTGTGCGATGAAGTATTGATGACCGAAACATTGTCGGAAAGAGAGTTTGTGACGAACAGTCGATGCAATGCGGCATCGAGGGCAACCCCGTAAGGATACGACCCGACAGTCAGCTGAGATACCACTTGGTCGGTGGTCACGTTCACGGTTGAGAGGGTGTTCGACCCCTCGTCCGCGATGTACACCATGTCAGACGATGGGTCGGCGACCAATCCCATGGGAGTCGTCCCAGGAACAAATCCTCCTATCGCCGTGTCCGTCGTCGCGTTGACCACTACTACCGAGTTCGTATAGGCCCCCTCAAGCAGGAACTGGCGGGTCAACGGATCATAGGTCATCTCCGTGACACCGTTCCCACTTGCAGCGGGGCCGTTTCCTGAAAGGAGCGTGTTGTTGATCAAGCTCAGAGTCTGTTCGGTCATTGAGACTCCGATGCGAGGCTGTTGAGTGCTCTTGTGCTTCTCAAGTGATGCCGCTGCTGATTTGACCTGCTGTTCTCGGTATGTCGTTGAAGGGATATTGGTGCTGAGTGAAGGTGACTTTGCAGCATGTGAAATTGACGGTCCTGCAGGGTGAAAACCGAGCATAGGCGCAGCCGGCATTACGAGAACCAGCAGGATACCCAGAACCAGCGCAATCTTCAGCAAACCCTGTCCACCCTATTTCCCTAATCGACTCCGGGGTATTTCCAAATGCCGGTCTCCTTGCAGGGGTTCTGTCTAACCATTAAGCCCCACCACATGAATCCTCGTCAAGCCTGGAAGTCGTGTTGAGCTGGCTATGAGCTTCCAGCATCGCTGGGCCCAAGAAGGCTAGTCCTATACCATTTTTGGGATGGGACTGTCCGGATTTGAACCGGAGTCACGGCGTCCCGAACGCCATAGGATGGACCAAGCTACCCCACAGTCCCGCAGATGACCCACATCACTTCAACTCACTTAAACCCAGCCAGAAGCTCTTTCATCGCCTCTTCTGGGTTCTTGGCAGCTGCAACTGCGCTGGCCAACAAGACTCCTTTGGCACCCAGCTCCAGCGCCTTCCGCACATCCTCCCTGTCGTGCACACCGGCCCCGCATAGGACGCAGGTGTTGGGAGAGACCCTTCGCACCGCCTCGACCGTACCGCTCACAACTTCGGGCCTGGCCTTTGAAACAGAGACCTTTCCACCGATGAGCTCTGGAGGTTCCACCGCAAGGTACGGCGGATGACAGAGTTCTGCGAGCATGACCGCCTGTTTCTCGTCTCCGGCGCATACAACCGCAGCCAATCCCTCTGCCTCGAGCATGTGCGCGGTCTCCTTCAGTACTTCGGGTGCGAGAGGATGCTCGGCATGGTTGAGAAGGCTCCCCTTCACTCCCGCAGCCTTCAGCGCTGCAGGGATCACATAGCCCGTGCTCGCCCCTGGCAGACGGGGATCGGCGTGTTGCGAGATCACAGGTATTGGAAGCTCCCTGGAGAGCCACCCCATAAGTGACGGAACAGGGGCTATTGCCACATTGACGCCATATCTCTTCCCCAGCCGACCCAGCCTCCTGCCGATGTAGAGTGCCCCGGGTCCAAGGCCAACGGGGTATGCCTTGAGGTTCAGAAGAAAGAGCGGGCTACTTAGTTCCTGTTGAGTGACCATGGGTTGCATGCCTCACATGCTTTGGACGCGAACATATCGAGTATTCGTCACCGTCAAAGAACACCTCGCGGTCGGGATGCTTCTTCCTCAGCTCGTTGATCTTGTCGAGAACATACTCCAAAGTGATCGATTCGTCGTTGGGGTCAATCCTCAAATGGATGGTCTTTTCGGTGCTCCGCCCCAACCCGGCCATCAAAGTAAATCTTTAGGATAGCTGATATAAATAGCTTGGCTTGAAGTCAAGGAGGGGCAGGACAGGTGGCATCGAAGGCGGACGTCGATTACCACGTTAAGGAACCAACACCGAGACCATCCTCTTCGGACCTCTGGTTCTTTTCCTACTTGCCCTGGGCACTTGCCGTGGGATTGACCACGCCTTTGATCCCGCTGGTCGCACTGTTCCTCTACAAGGGAACGTTTGCCACGGCCTACAGCCCGCTGGTCGTAGCAGTAGTTGTTGCCGCCTCGGACTTGACCGAGATCCCGTTCACTGTTTTCTGGGGCAATCTTTCGGACAGGCTCCATCACCGGAAGTACTTCATGGTGGGATCCTTTGTCGCGACCGGTCTGGTTCTGATGGCAATGCCATTCATGCCCAATCTCCAGACCTTCATCCTGATGAATGTCTTGGAAGGGGTCTGCATGGCCGCAAGCGCACCGATAGGAACGGTGCTGCTCTTGGAAACTCGCCAGAAGAGATGGTGGCCCAGAGACATAGGAGTGTTCGGACTGGTCTCCGGTGTTGGTACCGTGGGGGGCCTCGCGCTAGGGGCCATCTGGCTGTACGTCCTGGGGTGGAATGTCTCGGCGACAATACCGGCCATGCAGAGCCTTCTGATACTCACCGGTGTTCTAGCCCTGCTTTCTGGGATCATCGCATTGCGCTACATAGAGGAGCCGGAGGAATACACCGACCGCGAGAGCATGACGGACGATGTTCCTGCGTATGCTGGTCTGGTCAGCACGATAAGAGGACTTGGCAGGAGGGCGTTGAACGTACTCGACCTGGCCCGCGGTGAACCGGTGCCACTACCCAGGTCTGAACTCTTCTTCCTCGCCTCGCTCTTCATAGTGAACCTTGGCTCCCAGATGTGCCTCGGCACGTTGGTCTACTTCCTCACCGCCCCGGATGGAGCCGGATTGAGCCAAGCGGCCGTCTTTGTTGTTTTCCTGGCCTCCGCGCTCACCTCAACCGCACTGATGGCGCCGAGCGGCAAGGCCGCTGACAGGTACTCTCCGAAGAATATCTTCCTGGCGAGCATCATAGTGAGAGCCATTCTAATCCCGGTGCTCATTCTCATCGCACTGAAGGGGAGCTTCCTGTACCTCAGCCCGAGCAGTGTTTCCATGATTGGAGCCACGATCGGAATCAATGGCCTCATAGGTGTCACTTTGGCATTCGCCAGTACGGCCAGCACCGTCTTCCTGCTGCGTCTGCTTAGCGCGAATGCCAACAAGGCGCGCGGCAAGGCCGTTGGCCTTTACTATGCCCTTTCGGGATTTGGGGGCCTGTTGGGGACACTGGTTGGCGGTTGGGTCTACGCGGTCAAGGACGTCACTTGGGCCTACGGACTGGCGGCAATAGTTCTCATAGGAGGATGTCTCATCATTTTCCCAATCCACTACCACTTCACCCCTTACCGGCACGTCCCTCTGCCCATCAAGGCAAAGAGCGCCACGGCGGGCAAGGCAAGCGGAGTGGCCCCTTGGACCAAGACGTGACATGAGGCTACGTCTGTTCGTGAAGGGAGAGTGGCCTTCTCACCCTGAGTGTCACACTCCAAGTTCTCCGAATAGTGTGCGTATCAGGAGCCCGACTGCCAAGTAGGCAAGGAAGGCTTCCATCTTCTTCGGGTAGGAATTTACAACAACTGACCTGAATCTGCACACACCCTCCGCGGCCACGTTATTGCCGTCCATGATGGAGAACCTTCCAGTGATCTTCTCATGGATCACGTATTCGACATCCTCGAACGTTACCTTGGATGGGCCCAGGATGTCAGAACGTGTCCGCCACTTCTGCTCTCCTATCTGTATCAGGATCTCGTCCTTGAGAGGGTAGTAGGAGACGTTGGCGGTCGGTTTGGCCCCTTCCTCGTTCGAGTCGTATACGCTGTAATAGGTCGAGAAAAGCGTGGATATGGCCTGAGCAATCGGACCATGCCCCATCGGGAGCGGCCGAGCTACCCACTCGATCTTCCCCACTTCTATGGTGATTGTATTCTTCAGAACCCTTGCGGTCGCTGTTATTGTCGTGATGAGGATATGAACGAGACTGGGCTATATTGTTTCCTCAAGGCTTCCCAGGCACTCAGGGGACCACCAAAACGTTCAATAAGGCGTATCCATGGGAGTGACCGTGAGCGACGAGACCGAACGCCGCAACCGGACACCTCGACTTGATGCAGCGCTGACGGAGAAATACCATGCCGACCCGGAGGGCTTCGTCCGCCGAATGCGAGCCAATCTTGCCCTGGGAGTGTTCGTTCTCATCTTGGCTGGCCTCCTGGCATACTTTGCCATCGTCGTGGTGAAACTGACCTCTGGAGGCGACTCCCTCATGCTGCTGGCCCTCTGCACGTTGTTCATAGTTATCGCCATATTCCACGATGTGAAATGGAAGATGGCATTGGTACGGAAGGAGAGCGTACCGAGTGCCGGCGCCTCCGCATCGAAAGGGGGTTAGGCCCATTCCCATGGCGGCAGCTCGGCCACTGTTACGCCGGGCAGTCTTCCTGGACAGGGATGGGACTCTCAATGTGGACCTGAAGTACATCTCCGAACCAGGCCAGATAGAACTGTACAAGGGAGTGGCTCAGGGCCTCCGCCTTCTCGCAAGTCATGGCTTTCTGTTGGTCGTTGTGAGCAACCAATCGGGAATCTCCAGAGGATATTACACTCGGGAAGCAGTCGAAAGCATTCACAAGCGCCTTCAGGAGGTCCTCGCGAAGGAGGGCCTCAAGATCGACAGGTTCTATTACTGTCCGCACGCGCCTTCTGACGGATGCTCATGCAGGAAACCCGGTATCGAGCTCTTCAACAGGGCAGCGCAGGACCTTTCCATACATCTTCCCAGTTCTGCGATAATAGGTGACAAGCCCCTGGATATCGAAGCGGGCAGGAAACTGGGTTTGCTCACGGCACTGGTCAGGAACCAGGCCTTCAGGGTTGACCTGGACGTTGCCGGTGAATATTCCGCGGACATAGATGCGCCCAGCTTCCTTGCTGCCTGCGAGAGCATCTCGGCGCGCGGTTGAGAATAGGTTGTGGCTCTGCATGGTCGCCTCGCGTGCAAGGGAACGCATGACTCGTACGGCATCCAATAGCTAAGGTTTTAAGGAACAAGCTGGTATCGGACCAAGCATCACTTCCTATGACAGAAGATTTCGGAACTACAAGAACAGCTACCGAGCCAGTGGTATACATAGGGACCAAACCCGTCATGACCTACGTTTTTGAGGTGATAAGCCAACTCAACAGCGGAGTGGAGGACGTGCGCATCAAGGCCAGGGGGAATGCTATCTCCCATGCGGTCGACGTGGCCGAGGTCGCAAGGCGCCACAAACTGATGGAAGGCAAGGTTCAGATCAAGGTTGTCAACATTGGAACCGAGAGACTTGTCAACAGGGCAGGCAGGGAGACCAACGTCTCCACCATCGAGATCATGCTGGCCCGAACGGAGAGGGGAGTGATGGAGAAGGGAGGCGCGGAGCCTTCCGTCTCACGACCCGAAGAACCTGAGTCCCGGCCATAAGATCCCCGACCCGCTTGCGGTCGGAATTGGTCATCATCACCAGTACGCCCATTCCCCCGGTAATGAACACTGACATCACTCCACCGATCGCGAGTACCGAGGCAAGCAGCAATCCACCTATACCACCCTCGAAGCCGAACGCGATCGCCAGCCCCATGGCAATTGCCAGCGGAGTCGTGGTGATCAACTTCGTGACGTTTCGGCCGATGACCTGAAGAATCGTTGGGTGGCGAAGATCGGTGCTCACTACCCTGATCCCGACTATCCATTTCCCAGGGGTCGTCCCAGCGAACCACTCCATGAACGCAAGCACAACAAGGGGGTAAGCTGCTGCGGCGTACATCGCCGCCTGGTACGATATGCTCAGATACGCCTGGGTCCCACCGGGGTTGTTGTATTGCAGGTACAGCAACCATAAGACCACTGCCGCGGGTCCCATCGTGATGGCTATGTCTAGGAGGAAGGCGCTCGTTCGGTCAATGGAAGAAGCCAACCGCCTTTGGCAGACCTCCTTCAATGCCCTCATTATGAAGAGCCCGGTGCACAGTGCCTTCCATGCCGTGGCGCGATCGGGAGACTTCTCCCTTGCTATGGCTCTGAGATTGGCGTAGTCCGCCTTGACCATTGAGTGGAGCGGTAGTTCGTCTATGCCCGGAGGGATCTGTTGAGGGCCGGGCATGTTCACCGCGGTTCCGCCGACCACGCTGCCATACACCTGGGAGTGCGAGTGTGGTTCATCGGCCAGTAGGCGATTGGTCTTGTTGATCTGGGCACTCACCGCGGCCAGAACGGGGTCCGCCACCTCCGCATATCTTGTCTCCTCGAACGCGGACATGGCTACGCTCAGAGGACCTGGCGGGGAACTGGCCTTGGCCCGCGAGCCTATCCTGATCCGGTCAAGGCCCAGGGTAAGGAGAAGCGCTATCGAGAGGGAGAGAAGTCCAGAAAGAAAGACGAGGTCAAGAGGGCCAGCACCGCCAATGGCACCAAGGAATGGAGTGACGCCACGGGCATAGAGGGGAGGTTGGTGGAGGACGTCAGCGCCAACCACTGCCCCAAGCGTCATCGCTGCGTAAGCAAGCCCGGGAGAATCCCCTTTGGTCAGCCGGAAGATCACCGCGAGAATGGCGACTGCAAAGGGAGGCAGAAGATACAGGGGGAACACTGAGACAATTCCAACGTTGATCTCCACATACGTAGTAAGGTACGTTCCTACAGTTGCGATCGAGAGAAGAGCATACTGCGGGAGCGCGGCGAACACACTGCCGGTGGGTGAGCCTTCCCGGGACGAGAAAAAGAGCAGGGGAAGGGTCGCGAGCAGGTATGTGGCAACAACGAAAACCCAGGATACGTTCAGCGCGGAGAGCACAAGCGACACAACGCTCGCCGACCCCCAGCACGCAAACACTATCGCCAACACTCTGTTGGCCGCCGGCCGGTAATACTTCACCAGGAGGACTATGCTGATGGCTATGGGGATCAGGGCGCCACCAACATTGATTGCCATGAACGAGCCACCCCAGTAGAAGACCGGGATGTTCCCGATCAGGCCTATGGTCCCCCCGACAAGGAGGAGCCAGAAGACATTACGATTTATGCCGTACCCCGTGCCGTCATCGATCTCCTTCCAGGCCAGAAGGTAAAGAACCGCGAGGATCAACGGCAACATCATGACGTAGACAACGACCGAACCTACGTCCATGACGAGAGTCCCCCAACCTAACATCGCCGGAATAGAATCCGCAAGGAGCCTATGAATGTTACCTTGCTAGCTTGGATGGAGGTTGCCCCCTCATGCTCCGCTCTCGAGAGACTTCTGGAGAGCCTTTAGAACCCGTCCCTGGAGGTGCCCAAAAAGGCTTTCTATGGTCTTGCTCAGTCCGTACCGAGGAGCAATCATGGCTACGCGAAAGGAACGCGATTCGCTCGGCGAACGCGAGATACCAGAAGAAGCATACTACGGTGTGAATTCGTTGAGAGCCCTGGAGAACTTCCCAGTAAGTGGTCTCAAGGCGTCTCCGTATCTAATACGTGCATACGCCCTGCAGAAGCAAGCCTCAGCAGAGGCGAACCTGGCGCTCGGTGCGCTCGACAAGGAAAAGGGCGGTGCGATCATCAAGGCGGCCGCAGAGATGGTCAACGGCAAGTTCCACGATCAGGTCATAGTGGACGTCTTCCAGGCCGGCGCTGGGACATCCACCAACATGAACCTGAACGAGATCATCGCGAACAGGGCGCTGGAACTGCTCGGCAAGAAGAAGGGGGAATACACGGTGATCTCACCGAACGACCATGTGAACCGGGGTCAGTCGACCAACGATACCTTCCCCACAGTGCTGAACCTGTCCATACTCCTCGCCCTAAAGGATGTAGAAAGCTCGACACGCACCCTCATCAAGAGCCTCAGAAAGAAGGAGAAGGAGTTCGGGGGCGTCCCTAAGTCCGGCAGGACTCACCTGAAGGATGCCATGCCGGTCACTCTTGGTGAAGAGTTCGGAGCCTATGCTTCAGTTCTCGAGCGGATATTGGAGGGAATGCCGAGGGTGCGCGAAGGGCTCTGTGAGCTTGCACTCGGCGGCACTGCTGTGGGAACTGGCATCAACGCTGTCCCGAAGTACAGGGGAATGGCCGTGAAGCGCCTCGCAGAACTGTCCGGTTTCCCCCTGAAAGTGTCGAAGGACCCATTCGAGACAATGCAAAGCCGCTGGGCAGCGCTTGCCGCGTCAGCTTTCTTGAAGTCTTTGGCCGTTGAGCTCTCCCGTATTTCAAACGACTTGCGTCTTCTCTCATCCGGTCCGGGCAGCGGCCTCGATGAGATACGGCTGCCCGAGGTCCAGTCGGGGTCGTCCATCATGCCGGCGAAGGTCAACCCGTCCATGGGCGAGTGCCTGAACCAGATATGCTTCCACATCATAGGCGCCGACTTCGCGACCACCATGGCCGCTGAGGGAGGGCAGCTAGAGATCAACGTGATGATGCCAGTCATGGCATTCGAGACGCTCTTCTCGTCGACACTCCTTGCAAACTACCTCCCGGCATTCTCGTCCAAGTGCATCGACGGCATTGTCGTCATGAAGGAGAAATGCGAGACATATCTCCTCGCATCGACCTCGCTCGCGACAATCCTGACGCCAAAGCTTGGATACCTGAAGGTGGCCGAGGCAATCAAGAAGGCAATGGCCAACAATGAGAGCGTGAAGAGCTACCTGGTCCGGGAGAAGATACTCACCGAGAAAGAGGCCGAAGAGCTCCTGGGAAAGGAAGCGCTGTACAAGCTTACCCGCCCTGTGGAGTGAAGGTTCCACGAGGTCTAACTTCGTAAATCCTTAAATACAGCCACGCGGTGGCCGAGTCTCATATGGCGGACTCAGAGAAAGACTCGGCTCGCCCAGACTGGGCCGACCCGGCAGTCATCGGATTGATGGGATTCGGTCTGACCACAATGACCACAGGATTGGCCACCACTGGTAACTTGGGAGTTACCGGCTCGCCTCAATTGGCGCTGGCACTGGTCTTCGGTGGGACGGCACAATTGATTGCAGGATTCATAGCACTTCGGAAGGGAAACATCTTCGGTGGGTCCGCTTTCGTTGGTTACGGTGCATTCTGGTTGGCGGTCTTCGCCATGGTGGCCTTGCTGCCAGTCAAATTCAGTGTCGCAATAGGACAGCACGACCTCCTGGCCTTTTGGATAATGTGGACGTTCTTCACGTTCGCTTTCCTGATCAATAGCCCGAAACATGGCTGGGGACTGTTTGGCGTCTTCTCGCTCCTGTTCCTCGCCTTCTTGCTACTGGACGGGATCCAGGTACTTGTTGCCTACGGAGATTCCACCACGAACATGGCAATAGCCACCGGGTGGGAAATCTTCGCGACCGGATTGGCTGCCTGGTACGTGGCAACGGCGATCCTGACCCACAATAACTACGGGCGCAAGCTCCTGCCATACTGAACGTGCGGACGGCACAGGCGATGCCCCTGCGGGCCAGCGGTGAGCCTTCTTACCGCTAGCCCGGAACACTTTCTGCCAAACACTCACGTCCAGTGCAGGTCACGGCTCATGGTGAGGAGCTCATGCTCCCCAGTTCAAAGAACTTCTTCCAATCGTAGCTCAGGCAAGTTACCTGAGGGACATCACGGCGTCGCGCAGCTCCTCAAACTTGTTGCCGAGGGTCTCAAGGGCAATTCGCAGGGCCACACGAGGGGACATCGAATTGTCCGTCTCGAACTGGAACATGAACGATGTGTTGTCGGAATCGACCTTGACGCTTCCGTGGGCACATGATTTCTCGCATTCAAGGCAGAAGATGCACTTCTCTGCCCTGGCAACCTTCGCCTCTCCGTTGGAGTAGTCGAAGACCTTCGTAGGGCATGACTGGACCATCTTCTTCATGCACGCATCGCTGCAGCCACTGGCCTTGGAGATCTGCACCTTCGGCATGACCGAGTAGCCAACTGCGTGGGCAACCTGCCACTTGGCATGTTGCCTGGCCGTGCCCATGATAGCGGTCGCGTAGGCGAGCAGGGCCTGTCTGGCTCCAAGCGTAACTATCGGGATGTCTGGCTCAGGGATTGCCAGTTCTGGCTCTCCCAGCGGGATGAGGTCCTTGGCATAGACGGTGCCGGGCCCCTTCTTGTCCACGGTGTACACGATCTGGCAGTGTGGGCATCCCTCCCCCTTGCAAACGCACTTGTCCTTGAACCGGAACCGCTTGACGTCTGTGGGGATCGGAAGAAGCCCGAGCCTGAGCGCGATGGCCTCGTCAAAGAGGCTTGTGGAGAGATCATGATCCTTGCCGGTGGTTTCGTCGTGCACCGACCCGAGATGGAACTCAACGTCCTCTATGGCCATCTTGGGGATGTCGGTCAGAAGCGTCCTCCGTATGGCGTTGACCTGGTTCGCGGTGGTCTCCCGAATCCTCAGCTTCGCGTTCCTGTCCGAGAGTTCATCTACGGTTATCTCCATGACTCAGCCTTTCCCCCTTTGGGTGTCGTCACACTCTCCGGCCACGGCGGCCGCCCTTAGGCTTGGTGCCGTCGTGAGGGATGGGTGTTACATCCTCTATCCGACCTATCTTCAACCCTGCTCTTGACAGGGCACGAATGGCCGCTTGAGCTCCAGGACCGGGGGACCGGGGCTTGTTGCCTCCGGGCGCCCTCACGAGAACGTGCACTGTGTCGTATCCCCTCTCCTTCAGTATTCCCGCCACCATGTCTGCGGCCTTCATCGCGGCGTATGGGCTCGATTCGTCACGGGCCGCTTTGACCACCATGCCACCGGTCGCGTTGGCAAGTGTCTCTGCACCCGTGATGTCTGTGACCGTGATGTGAATGTTGTTGTAGGAGGCGTAAATGTGCGCTATACCGACCTTCGCCATTCTCTACCCTCCTTATCCCACCGGTTGTGGAGTTGGGCTAGGTGGTGGAGATAGCCTCTCCTTCTCTTGCTTTTCTTTCATCGCTACTCGCATCGGGTGCATGTCTCCCGCGATCGGGCTGTAAGTGTCATACGCAATCATACCCTCTTCCTCTCGCCTCACGGTGTAGCCCGGTGCCCTCACTTTGTGATTGCCCACCGCTATGTGGCCGTGCACGATCATCTGGCGGGCTGCGGCTGTCGATGTGGCAAGTCCCTTCACGTATACTATCCACTGAAGCCGGCGTTCGAGCAATGCCTGAGGCGCAAGCGCCAGGACATCGTCAATGGTGACGTTCCCGGGATTGAGCAGACCCATGTGTGTCAGTGACTCCAGAAGCCACTTGGTCTCCTTCTCTGCCTGCGGCTCCTTGGCCCTCAGGCGAGCCTGAAGTTCCCTGGCCTGCCTGCGGAAATTCCTGAGACGCGACTGGGCCTTCCATAGCTCCCTCTTGTTCTTGAGACCGAACTTCATCACTATCTTGTTCTCCTCTGCAATTCGGGTCGCTTCCCAAGGGTGCTTGGGCCTGTCGTATGTCCTTCTCAAGAACTTAGGATCTCCCATTACCTACTCACTTCTCCTTCTTGCCGGATTCCTGCGCTGCTGAAGCAGCGGCTGCCACCGCCTTCTTCTTGATCACGCCGGCCGCCATACCTGTCCTACCGTTGGACCTCGTCCGCTGGCCTCTCACCTTCTGGCCTCTCTCGTGGCGGATGCCGCGGTAGCAACGAATCATCTTCATCTGGTTGATGTCGTCACGCACTGCGCTTTCGAGATCGCCGGCGACGACGTGGTGGCTCTCCCCGGTGTTCCTGTCCAGAGGATGGTTCGTCATCCACTGGGGGACACGCTGAGCGAGTGTGAGAAGTATCTGCTCAATTCCATCGGTCTGCTCCTCGGAGAGGTCTCCAAGCCGGTTCTTTGGATCCATTCCGGAGAGACGAGTAACTGCCTCAGCGACGCGTCTTCCGACTCCCCTGACCTCGGTGAGTGCCATGAGGACGGGCCTCTTCCCGTCGAGGTCGGTGTTGGCAAGACGAACTATGTGACGGAAGTTAGGATTCTCAGGCGTAATCTTTGCTGGCTTCTTCTCAACCTGGGGTGCCTTTCCCTTGCCATCACCCTTTGCCTTAGGCTCACCCTTGGGCTTACCCTCGCCCTTCTTGCCCTTCTTCTCCTCCGGTGCTTCGGCTGGAGCTGGTTTCTCTTCTTCCTTCTTGGGTGGCACCAATAGCCTCCGTTGAGCGAGGGTGGGAACTACCATCCCCATTTAAACCCTTTGGGGGGAGAGGCAGGGCATCCTATTGGGCATGGTTGGGCCATTGTTGGAGCTGGACCTTTGAATAATTGTGCGCTCCCACTCTTTCTGGCTCAATGGCGAACTATCGTTGCGCCCTCTTCCATCCTTCGCAGATCTATCGCGGTTAGAGTGTCGGGATTTATTGCTACCAAGACCGCCCCCCTAGTGGATTGAGCAATCTCTCTCGCAACCTGAAGGAGACGACGGACGTTCTTGATGCCCGCCGAGTCGATCAGCATCTGCAGCCCTCCGATCACCACCGTCCCTCCTGCCGCTTTGCCAAGGTGGTTCTCGATGAGATAGCTAAAGCGCTCCAGGTTCTCAGGCGAGACCGTATTCTCGCCCTCTGTTCTGGCAATCTGCCATATCGCAGCCCCGGAGAGCCCGTACTGCCCGGCCACAACCCCTGGAAGATCCGTGCTGAAGACCAGCATCCGATTCCTTGCGATCCCAGAGGCTGCAGCCATCTCCCAGAGAGACTCATAGCTTGCCGACTCCAGTATAGTCAAGGGCACCATCGGCCATGGCGGTAGGCTCGAGGAGCGCGGCTTCTCCGCCGGCAGCTCTTTGCCAGATGACTCGTCCTCCCTTGGAACGCTTGTAGCATGCGCCATCTCCGGGGGAGGAACCAGTGGAGGTGGAGGTACGTCCGGGGGTGGAGGACTCGAGGGTGTAGGGGGCGGTGACACTGAGACAGCCACAACGGCAGGATGAACCGACTGTGCGGGAATCGTGGCTGCCTGAGTGGAAAAGGCCTCGTTGGAATGACCTGAGGGTCCATGTGTCGCTTTCTCCGACCTTCCCTTCCTGCGGAACAGCATCAGCAGAATCAACACAATGATCACTATGATTGCCACCGCGATGATCGTCACCACAAGGAGATCTGCCAACACCTTCGGGGAGATCGGGGGCCCAGCTACCGATGCAACTCCGTTGCCGCCGACAGTCTTGCCACCTAAGGTGACATTCACGAAGACTCCCACTACCCCTGCGGAGCTCTTCACCGTGAGTTTCACCACTGAGGTCTGAGTCGAATTGAGGGTGCCGAGGGCATTGCTGAGAGACCATGAGTAATTGGCACCAGAAGGACACGGCCCTCCCGTGCACGTGATGGCCGCAGAGAACACAGCTGAACCATTCAAGGAGAGGTTTACTCGGGACGGGCTCACAATAACGGAAGAGAGAGTCGTGGGAATAGTTGTGGCGAGTGTCACGTTGGACCTGACTACGTTCTGACTACCGAGAATTGCTACGGCCGGTAGGATGAGAAGAAACAGAAGTCCCACCACAAGTGCATTCCTGAGCAGAGTCGGTCTGCCACCTCGCAATGGGACCCTGGCCATGTCCTCCGAACAACCTTGGGCTATTTCTACATTCCTGAGGCGCCCTAAGCACCCCTGATTGGTGAGGGCCGTTCGCTCATGGATGGAGGCACTATCGTCGAACTCCAGACAAGCGTGGCCTTGCGTGTCCGGACAGATGCCCGGCCAATCAACCCGATGCCGTGTTGACCGAGATGGTCTTCACCTCCGTCATCTCTTCCATTGCATAGCGCAATCCCTCGCGGCCGAGGCCGCTGGACTTCATTCCTCCGAATGGGAGGGCATCCCATCGAAGCGAGGTCGGATCGTTGAGGTGGACTCCGCCGGCATGCAGCCGCCGGGCCACTCGGAATGCCAGGCCGATATCCATGGTGTAGACTGCTGCCTGGAGACCGTACGGTGTATCGTTGGCCATCGAGACGGCCTCATCCTCGGAGGGAAAACTCTGGATCGGTGCGATCGGGCCAAATGGCTCTTCTCTGACGACGCTCGATTCCTTGGCAACATGCTCCAGAACTGTGGGAGGGTAGTAGTAGCCACCAGAAGTCCCCTTCAACCTTGACCCGCCAACGAGAACCTTGGCTCCCCTGTCAATGGCATCGTGGACAACGGAATCCACCCTGTCCAGAGCAGCCATGTCAATAAGGGGGCCGACATCGGTGGATTCCTCTAGGGCGGGTCCCACCTTGAGACTCTTCGTTCGTTTAACGAGCGACTCTGTGAACACACCAGCAACGGCGTCCTGCACGAAGATCCTCTTCGTGGCCGTGCACACCTGACCTGAATAGCCGAAGGCTCCCCGCAACGCCGCCTCGACAGCAGTATCCAACGGTGCATCATTGAATACGATCAGGGGATCCATTCCACCCATCTCCAGGATCACTCGCTTGGCTCCCCTCCCGGCGCGTTCGGCGATCACCTTGCCTACCGCGGTCGATCCGGTGAACGTAACGAGACGTGTCTTCGGGTGTTCCACCAGAGCCTTGCCGATATCGTCTCCGCCACCCAGAACGACGTTGAAAACACCAGGGGGAATCCCTGAGACTAACGCATGTTCCGCGAGCTTCAGGGCTGTGAACGGAGCGACACTTGTGGGTTTGGCCACTACCGTGTTTCCTGTGGCCAGCGCGGGTGCCACCTTGTGCGATAGGAGATTCAGAGGGTAGTTGAAAGGGCTTATCGCAGCGACTACTCCGACCGGCTCACGTACGGTGAATATCAATCGACTCTCGTTGCCCTTCGGCATGGGATAGGAGTCTGCTGGGAAGGTCTCTCCAGTGAGCTGGCGTATCTCCTCAGCAGCCATTGCAAAGACTCCTACTGCGCGGTCGACCTCAATTCGAGAGTCCCTGATCGGCTTCCCTACTTCTCTTGATATCAGATTTGCAAGGTTCTCCTTATCGGAACGCAACCTGTCGGAGACGGTCCTGAGCATCCTCGCCCTCTCGTGCCCTGGAGTTCTGGCCCAGGATTCTGCACATTCGTGGGCGGTATCCACTGCTGCGTCAACGTCTGCGGGCGTACCTCTGGCGACCTCGCCTCGAACCTCTCCGGTAGATGGGTCATGGAGTTGGGAGTACTGCCCTCCCCCGGGTGCTCTCGATTTCCCCCCAATGAGATGAAGTGCTCTCTCCGTCACTACTTCTTCCCCCAATTGAGGAACCCGATAGTCTTGGGTAGCATTACTCTTTCGAGACTATGCGGGAGATTTGCGATCATCTCACCTGGCCGAAATGCAGAGCAGGTCACCTATCCGGAAAGAACGGGCCCGCCGGGAGTTTCGGGGCACCTTCCTCTGGGGGAGGGACCTTTCGAACCCGGGTTCAAGGCTCCGGAGGCCTTTGTGATATCCAAGCTATACTACGAGCCCGCTTTGGATATCATCCTTGAGTATTTCCCGCTGTCGGCACAATCAACATACTGATTTCTCCCGTCAGATGGACCGTCTGCCCACCCGGACGAGCCGTCACGATCTTAACCGAGCAGGCCATGCACTGGGCTATGACCAAGAAGACTCCCGCCTACGGTGCACGTGCTGCCAAGGGACCTCTCGAGCCCATAGTAATCGAACGCCGTGCCCCGGGGCCACACGACGTTGAAATAGAGATACTCTACTGCGGCATTTGCCACAGCGACCTGCATAAGGTGAACAATGACTGGGAGAACACCCACTTCCCGATTGTTCCGGGCCACGAAATTATCGGCCGGGTCATATCACTCGGCGGGAAGTCGTCATCCTTCCGCGAAGGCGATCTTGTCGGCGTGGGCTGCATCGTCGATTCATGCAGAACGTGTCCGGAGTGCCGTGCAGGTAACGAGATGTTCTGCAAGAAGGGCGTCACTTTCTCCTTCGACAGCCTCGAACGGGACGGGAAGACATGGACGTACGGAGGCTACTCGACTGACATGGTCGTCGACGAGCGATATGTTGTGCGCGTCCCACAGGTGCTGAATCCCGCACGCGCGGCCCCGCTCCTGTGCGCGGGCATCACCACGTACTCGCCGCTGCGCCAGTTCGCCTGCAAACGCGGCGATCAGGTTGCAGTCGTAGGCTTGGGCGGCCTGGGCCACATGGCAATCAAGTTCGCGGCTTCCATGGGCGCTGTCGTCACCGTGCTCAGCACCTCACGCGACAAGGAAAAGGACGCAGCCCGGTTGGGCGCCAAGAACTTTGTGGTCACAAAGGAGTCCGGGGCGCTTGACAAGCTTGCAGGAACGTTCAACCTCATAGTAGATACCGTGAGTGCGCCTCATGACTTGAACCAGGAGCTTACGCTCCTGGGAAGTCTCGGCACAGTGGTGCTCGTGGGATTGCCACCAGGCTCGACCAAGCTCTATCCGGGCGTGCTTATACATGGCAACAAGCGTCTAGCTGGCTCCAACATCGGGGGCATCCCAGAGACGCAAGAGATGCTTGACTACTGTGGCAAACATGGGGTTGTTGCGGACATCGAGATCATCAAGGCAAACCAGATCAACGATGCTTATGCACGCATGCAGCGAAACGACGTACGCTATCGTTTTGTCATCGACATGGCGAGTTTGCGCGCGGACTCAAAGTAAGCGATAGCCTGTTCAGCGCACATTTGGGTGATTCACGACATTACCCGATGGAAGGGTCTTGGATCGCATCCTCTGCGAACTTTGGCATGATTAGCGGTATGCCCACTTGACGTGACGAGGTCCGACCTGCTGACGCGCCCGTCACGCAATCCATGCGAAATAGTAGAAGGCGACCAGGTAGACGCCGACTATGACCAGCACGACTGCGCTTATCTTCTTGATCAGCGGCGTATATGACTTCAGTTTGTCCACATACTTCTGGCTTGCCAGCGACAACATGACCGTGATCACGATCATCAACAGTGCTGCGGTCAGGCTGTAAAGCAGTATCGTGATCAGCCCGTTCAGCCATCCAGATAGCATTCCGACCACGATGACTGAAATGTACAATGGAGCGATGCATCCGGCGGCGGATGCTCCGTATCCCGTCCCGTACGTGAATAACTTGAGGTAGAACCCCTTTGCACTGGGGGTCGTTGGACTGCCTTCAGTTTCCGTCTGCTCGCTCTTTCTGAGGCGCTGCCCTAACCTTTGGAAGGGTGCAACGATTCGCCAATACTGCAGATTTGTCAATAGCAGCAACCCTAGCACGACCAGCACCACACCTACAATTGGCTGAAGATATGGAATGTATTTTGTCACGGTACTTGCCGCTATGATGACTACTACGCCTATCACCAGAAAGACTGTCATCATGCCTAGCGCCGTGGCGCTGCCTGCAATCACAGCGCGACGTGCGGCACCTTTGTAGGTAACCTCCTTAGAAGGCTGCGAAGACACAACATTTGTGTTCAACCCAAGATAGAGGCTCATGTAACCAGGCAACATCGGGAATGCACAGGGTGAGAAGAAGGTAGCAATGCCGGCAATCACGGCCAACGCGAACACGCTGATCTGGGCGATGTTGATAGCCGTCGATGTTCCACTGCCTGCCGACTGAATAGCAGATTGGATTTGTCCAGTACCCTGTGCGCCAGTCTCGTCATAAATAGCGTATCCCTGTTTGTTGATTATCACTACGTTGGGAATGTCGCTAACTCCGTATGCTGTCTTGACCGACAAGGTTGGCGTATCCTGGGCCATGGTCCACGTGATGTTGTTTGCGGCCTGATATGCCTTCAAATTCGGAATGGTGTCTCCGAATTGCGGTTCAATGTATATCGAGATGATCTTCACACTGCTGTCGCCACTGCTATTGTATGTGGCATACAGAACCTTCAGACTCTGCTCGATATTCTGACATTCACCGCAGGACAATGATGTGAAGTCAATAACCACGACCGAGTTGTTCCTATAGTCGGAGAGCGTGAACTGTCTTCCACTGATGTCAGTGAGCGTGAAATCAGGCGCCAAAGATGCGGATGTGCCTTGGTTCCGTGGAACGATGAAGACACTAGCTAGGTACACGGCTACAAGGACAATTGCAATGATAACCGCCAGAGCTGCAATGATCCTTCCAAGTCGCTTCACAACATGCTCCCCTTTCCTTCAGGCAGGAAATCAGCTTTCACAAGTCCTCGAGCGAACATCATGACCAATACTAAGTACTCGGGGGGGAAGATTGCTGCTCTGGATCTTGCGTCCGCACCTGAGAATTGCGCTTCCTTCTCCTTGAAATAGAGTAGGCCACCAGACCTACAACAACTGCAGCCACCAGAACCTCGATGACAATTCCGATTGTTGTGGTCAGGAATCCCCATGTGCCTCCTCCTCCACTACTGTGAGTGAGAGAAATGTCCTGGACCGCGCTCTGACCCGATACGGTCACGGTAGCAGTGCCGGCCTGGTACCCGCCTTCTGTAACGGTGATCATGTATGTTCCGTTCGCCACCCCCCCGAATGAATACGCGCCTGTCGCATCTGTAGTGGACGTAAGGTCGCCAGGACTCAGCGTCACGGTCGCACCGGACACGCCCGTAGTAGTGCCCGCGATGTAGACATGGCCAGTCAATGTGTATATCGCTGGGCCCGAAACCAGCAGGTAGATGTCCTTGGACACATCCTGACCAGATATCGTCACGATTGAGGAGTTGGCAACATAGCCGGCTATGGATGCGGTAATTGTGTACGTCCCGTTGGCCACTCCTGCAGACGAATATGCACCGGTTGAACTCGTGGTGTATTCTTGAGCCGGCGATGTGCTCAGGGTCACCGTTGCCCCAGCGATACCGGTGGCCGTGCCAGAGATGTAAACATTGCCGCTAACGCTGTAGACCCAGTTGCTGACGACCATCTCAAACACGTTCTCCCCGGTAAGGGTTTGCACGACGGTCATGTTGCCAAACTGATTTGGCATGCTCGGTTCATTCGCTGTCGTGTTGTCGGTGTACTCTATCGTGATGTTGTATCCCGCCTTGGCCCCGATGGACATGCCCGGATAGCTCGCCATGGTTTCCGTAGTTCCCTTGAACCAGTTCGTCCCATAAGGCACCATGGAAATAGGGGTATAGCACAGGTTCTTCGGGTAGATCTGGCAGAACGTGAAGTAGACCTGCTGGATATTGGCTGTGCTTGTGAACTCCATGTAAACAGTCAAGCTATCGCTTTCCTTGATGATGTTTGGGGACTGATAGATCGTGATAACACTCGATGACGTACCCTTCGAGGCATTGGCAGGGATGCTGATCGCAAGTAGGCAGAGTAGTAGCGCAACCGCTACTGCAGTAGTCCCCTTCACCGGCCCCCTCCTTCTCAACCGGGATTCTGCGGAGGATATTGCGGGGGGTACTGGGGCGGGTATTGCTGCATCTCTTGCATCTGTTGGCCAGGCTTCCTTCTCCTAGATACTGCGTAT